>Ga0209603_1000046_pt1 | contig 141062 bp, 127 predicted proteins | sample COGITO_mtgs_1206_FD_184812 | JGI IMG/M metagenome (GOLD analysis project Ga0209603, IMG submission 184812) | Pelagic marine microbial communities from North Sea - COGITO_mtgs_120607 (SPAdes) (version 2) | ecosystem: Environmental > Aquatic > Marine > Epipelagic ...
CGACAATTAAGGTGGTTATAGCAGTAGGGCTCACCTCTTCCCATTCCGAACAGAGAAGTTAAGCCTACTAGCGCAGATGGTACTGCCATCCGGTGGGAGAGTATGTCGCCGCCTTCTTCGAAGACCCATTCACAAATGTGAATGGGTCTTTTTTTTGGACTTAACTTTGATATGTCAAATAAATAAAAAACCTCACCAGGGTAAGTGAGGTTTTTCGCATTTAAAATCAAAAAATCAAAAAAAATAGGTCAAGTGCTATGAGATTTAAAAGTTAAGGAGGTTACTAGATTGTTTTTAGTGTTGAAAGCACAGAATGAAGTAGGTGCAAGACTTTGAGAGGTTACAACGAGAGGAAGTAACAATCTAAACCTCTGGAAAAATGTTTTTATTGAGGTTTTTTTGGGTACTATGTTTTTGTTTTTTTTCAAGTAAATATAGTTTTGATTCTTACTTGTTACGAATGTCAAAAAAATATATGTAATTAGAAAGAGTGAAGTACTTGGTGCTAGGAGAAATTCGTTAAACGGTAAGTAAAATGTAATGAAAGGTGACTATAGAAAGTATGAAATGGCAAATGCCAAGAGAATAGTAAGGAGTTTACGAATATTAAAGGAGTGACCTTGATTACTTTCAAAAAGAATAGTAGTTGCTATATGTAGAAGCATACCCATGACTATGGCTGTTATGGGTAGTTGAAGTGAACTCAAAAAGTCTAAATAGGTAATGGCAAGACTGCCAAGTGGACTCATGAGGGTAAAGACGAAGAGGAATAAGAACTTAACGGCTTTAGAATTATTTGTATTCCATATTATGTAGAAGAGTACCATTCCAATAGGAATTTTGTGGATAAAGATTCCCCATACCAGTGAACTTTGTTGTTGTAATGGTATTCCCTCAATAAAAGCATGAAGACATAAACTAATGAATAATACTTTTGGAAGGAGTTTGTTTTCTTTCAAATGAGTATGACCGTGTTCAGCCCCTTGGGATAAATATTCCAAAAGTATTTGTAAAATAATTCCTCCTATAATCCAAAGCCCCGCCTCAAATTCTTTATCTGTAAACACTTCAGGCATGAGATGAAGGATGGTTATGCCTAACAAAAAAGCACCGCTAAACGCTAGAATCAGTTTTAATCCATTGGGTGTTTTAGGACTAACAAAATAGGCGATACCCATTCCCAAAACGGCTCCTATAAAAGGTAAAACAAACCCCAAAGAATATAAAATGTTCATCTTCAATTTCTTCTTTAAATAAGTCCCTAAAAATAAAGTATTTTTGAGGGTTAATATCGCTCATGGAACAAAATTTTAAAATGCTTGCCAAAACTTTTTTTGGTTTTGAAGAAATACTAGCAAAGGAGTTAAAACAACTAGGGGCACAGGAAGTAGAGATTGGTAACCGAGCAGTTTCTTTTGTAGGAGATAAAGGATTCATGTACAAAGCAAATCTGTGTTTGCGAACTGCTTTAAAGATTCTGAAGCCCATACACACCGCAACGATTCAAAGTGATCAAGATTTATATCAATTGTTTAAAGATTTTCCATGGATAGAATATTTAGATGTCGATTCCAAATTTGTTATTGATAGTGTGGTTTATGGTGAGATTTTCACTCATTCCCAATATGCCTCACAAAAAGCCAAAGATGGCTTGGTGGATCAGTTTAGAGACCAATTTGAAGCCCGTCCTAGTGTTGAAATGAATCATCCAGATTTACGAATCAATTTGCATATCCAAAATGACCAATGTACTATCTCTTTGGATAGCTCGGGAGCTTCACTTCATCATCGTGGTTACAGAACGGCAACTAATATTGCACCGTTAAATGAGGTTCTTGCTGCAGGACTGATTCAACTTTCAGGTTGGCAGGGTAATACGGATTTTTATGATCCAATGTGCGGGAGTGGGACTATAATAATTGAAGCAGCACTTTTTGCTTGTAATATTCCAGTAAACATCAATCGAAAATTTTTTGCTTTTGAAAAATGGAAAGATTGGGATGAGAGTTTGTTTGAAACTATCAAAAACAGTCAGTTAAAGAAAATTTCTAATCCTGCTATTCAAATTAAAGGTTCTGACAAGGCCCCTTCAGCCATTGAGAAAGCCCTACAGAATGTAGAAAATGCCAATCTTAGTGATTTTATTTCCCTAGAAAAGAAAGACTTTTTTCAAGTGGAAAAGGAGACCAAAGGTCCTCTTCATTTGTTGACGAACCCTCCTTATGGCGAACGTCTTGAAGGGGATATGAATATGTTGTATCAAGGAATAGGCGATGCTTTTAAACAAAGCTTTCCCAACACACAAGCATGGATGATAAGTTCCAATATGGAGGCACTGAAGTTTGTTGGTTTACGTCCAAGTCGAAAGATTAAACTCTTTAACGGAAAATTAGAATCTCGTCTGTTGCTTTATCCTATTTATGAGGGAACCAAGCGTATTCATAAGTTGAATGAGGATTAACTATTTCTTTTTTGAAGCAAAAGGAATATTATAGGTAAGCGTGTAATTGAAACTGGCTCCAAACTTATTTTCGTCTGTCTTTTGGTTAAATCCAGGAATATAAACAGCATCAAAGTTTTCAGGTTTTTCATAGTCAAGTAACCGATTGAGTCTCAAACTCAATCCCAAATATATATTACTGAGTAATTCTACCTTGAACCCTGCAACTACTTCAAACCATTGTGCATTGAGGTTTGAACGTTCTCCTGTTGCAAAACCTGTATTAACGGCTTCATCGAAATTGGGCCAAAAAGGCGTTCTGTCAAGAAGCGTGTAAGCGTTTAGAATGTGGCTGTGGTTACTTGATGCAATTCGGACTCCTAAATGTACATGGTTGTTTATCCCTTCCCAATTTTCATACATATTGTAGTCAAAACCTACTTTATAATAACTTCCGCGAGTTGTGAAATTGACTTGCTCAGATTGCTTGGTTATTGTCTCGTTTCCAATTTCTAGCGCTAGGAACATCTTTTTTCTGATACGTAAGTCTGTAACAAATTCAAAGCCATTATACTCATCTGAAAATTGTGATCGTGTGAGACGATATAAATCTGCACCAAAACGAAGACTTAGAGGAGTCTTTTCTTTTTGTTTAAGTGTGTCGAGAGTTACAGTAGGTTGCAATTCCTCTTTATCATTTCCTTGTCCAAATCCCGAAAGACTAAAGCACAAAAAACTAATACAAAATGCCCAGGTGTGCAGCTTTCTCATCTGTAATGGTGTCTTTTAAAATGATATAACCTTTGATCCAGTCATTACCAGGATTTAGGAGTGTTATTGAGGGTTTTTGTAAAATGAAATTGGCTCGATAACCACAGGCTCTGTTGATAAATTGATCAATTCTTTGATAATTGATTTGCAGCGTATCAATATTTTCATTGTCATTACCTTCATTTAATATGAATTCAAATTGTGTTATTTTTTCTTTAGTGTTTAAAGGTAATGGAATCGAATCACCATTTGATTGTGTGAGTATATTTTCAGTTCCTATAGCTCTAATTCTAAAACCCAAAGGACTTTTTCTTGTATTATTATCCTCAGAATCCAGCATTAAAAGGATTAAGTCTGGGGTTTCTTGAATATCCTGTATACAGATATCATCTTTCTCACAATTCAAAAAAAAGAAAATGAAAAGAGTGGTCAGGCTGTATTTAAAAATCGTTTTACTCATGTATATCATTACGTTGTAAAAGTACGACATTTTCTACATGGTGGGTTTGTGGAAACATATCAACCGCTTGACTTTTTAATACAGTGTATGCTTCTTTCATTAGCTCTAAATCACGAGCCTGAGTAGAACTATTACAGCTTATATATACGATGCGAGGAGGAGCTAATTTCAATAGCTGCTTTACGACATCACCATGCATACCATTTCTAGGTGGATCTGTAATGACTACATCTGCTTTTCCGTGCTGTTCCACAAACGAATCGTTGAAACAGTCTTTCATGTCACCCACTTCAAAAAAAGCATTTTCAATTTGATTAAAAACAGCATTTTCACGGGCAGCTTCTATGGCTTCTGGAACAGATTCAATTCCAATGACTTTTGCACATTGCTTGGCTAGAGACAAAGCGATTGTTCCTGTTCCTGTATATAGGTCATACACAATTTCACTTCCTTTTAAATTGGCAAATTCTTTTCCAATGGCATAAAGTGTTTCTGCTTGTTTTGGATTTGTTTGATAAAAGGATTTTGCAGTAATCTTAAATTGAAGATCGCCTAGGTGTTCGGTAATGAAATCTTGCCCATAATAACAAACGATATTTTGATCATAAAGACTGTCATTTCCTTTATCGTTAATGCAATAGAGCAAGGAAGTGATTTGAGGAAATTGACTTTTTAAAAAATTTAACAGTAATTCTCTTTTCTCTTGATCTTCTTTAAAGAATTGAATTAAAACCATCACTTCACCACCTAAGGTATTTCGAATCATTAAGGTTCTTAAGAAGCCCTGTTGTTCTCTAGTGTCAAAAAAATCAAGTTTTTCTTTTATTGCAAAAGACCTTATGGCATTTCGAATTTCATTTGAGGGATCTGCTTGCAAATGACAATGATCAATATCAACGACTTTATCCCACATTCCAGGTTTGTGAAAGCCTAATCCATTGCGTTGAATTTCTCCCTCTTGTGCAATTTCCTCTGAGGTCAACCAACGTTTATTCGAAAAAGAAAATTCCATTTTGTTTCTATAATAGTATGGATTTTCAACTCCTGTGATTGGTAAAACAGTTCCAATATCAATCTTTCCAATGTTGTTTAAATTATGGAGTACACCCTTCTCTTTATATTCCAGTTGGCCTTCGTAGGATAAGTGTTGCAATTTACATCCACCACAAACTCCAAAATAGTCACAAGGAGGTGTCGTACTGTGCGGGGATTTTGTAATCCATTGAATGGGTTTCGCTTCAAAATACCTTCTCCCTTTTTTATACACTTGAACATCAACAACATCTCCTGGAATCACACCCTTGATAAAATAAACAACACCTTCATTATTTTTTGCAACGCCCATTCCTTTTGCGTTAATATCAATAACCTTGAGTCCTTTTTCAATACGGTCTATCTTCTTTCTTGCCATGCTACAAATGTAAAGGGCTTACTAAAATAAATCGTCATTTCTTTTAGGTTTTTGGAGGCTATATGTAGTATTTTTGAATAAACATTTTTATTTTTTTAACTCATTTCTTATGTAAACAGTAGAATATGGAAACTTTAACACATTCACAACAGCTTATAGCTATCGAACATGACCACGGAGCACATGATTACCATCCTATTCCCGCTGTATTGGAACGAGGTGAAGGTGTCTATCTATGGGATGTTGAAGGAAAAAAATATTTCGATTTCCTTTCTGCATATTCTGCAGTAAATCAGGGACATTGTCATCCCAGAATTGTAAAGGCATTACAAAAACAAGCGGAAGTGTTAACACTTACTTCAAGAGCTTTCCACAATGATAAATTGGGAAAATACATGGAGTACATTACCCGATATTTTAATTTTGAAAGAATGTTACCCTCCAACACGGGTGCTGAAGCTGTTGAAGCGGCAATAAAAATTACCCGAAAATGGGGCTATACACAAAAAAACATACCCGAAAATAGAGCAGAAATAATTGTTTGTTCTCAAAATTTTCATGGACGAACTTCTACTATTATTTCTTTTTCTAGCGATCCTGATTCAAAAAACCACTTTGGACCTCACGCTTCTGGCTTTATTTCAATCCCGTACAATGATATAGAGGCTCTAGAAGCTATATTAGAAACTCACCCAAACATTGCAGGCTTTTTAGTTGAACCCATACAAGGTGAAGCTGGGGTTTATACTCCCGATGAGGATTTTCTTTCCAAAGCACGAGCTCTTTGTTCCGAATATAATGTTTTACTTATAGCAGATGAAATTCAAACGGGTATTGGAAGAACCGGCTCATTATTGGCTAGTTGTGGAAATTGTAGCTGTGAGGGGCATTGCGAACGTCAAGAGCAGACCTATACACGTCCTGATGTTTTGATTTTGGGAAAAGCCATCAGTGGTGGGACTTATCCAGTTTCAGCTGTTTTATGTGATAGTCATATAATGGATGTAATTCAGCCCGGTCAACATGGAAGTACTTTTGGAGGGAATCCCATGGCATGCACTGTTGCTATGGAAGCCTTGGAAGTAATCCGTGATGAAAAGTTAACTCAAAACGCTAGATATTTAGGAAAGCGATTCAGAGCTGCCATACAAACTTATATTGATTCAAGTTCAATTGTAACTAAGGTGAGGGGGAAAGGACTTTTAAATGCAATTGTGATAAACGATTCAGAAGAGAGTAAAACTGCTTGGAATATTTGTATGAAATTAAAAGAGAATGGCCTTTTAGCAAAACCTACCCACGGTAATATTATCAGATTTGCGCCTCCTTTGGTTATGACAGATGATCAGCTGGAAGAATGTATAAATATTATCCTTTCCACTCTAAAAACTTTTGAGGTTTAAACTTTCTGATATAATTTTTTATGAATATTTATTTAGATAATGCCGCTACTACACCTCTCAGAAAAGAAGTAATTCAAACGATTTCTAAAGTAATGGAAGATTGCTATGGAAACCCATCTTCTGTTCACGCTTTTGGTAGGACTGCAAAATCAAATTTAGAAACCGCAAGAAAAGGAATAGCTAAGCTGTTAAATGCAGCCCCACAGGAAATTATATTTACTTCTGGAGGAACGGAGTCGGATAATATGATTCTTCATTGTGCGGTAAAAGATTTAGGGGTTACCACAATTATTTCATCACGAATTGAACATCATGCAGTTATTCACGCAATGGAAGCACTTGAGGCAAATAATGGAATTAAGATATTGTATGTTAATCTTTCTAAAGACGGTTCCATTGACATTGAGCACCTCGAGGCCTTATTACAATCGGATAATTCTAAAAAACTGGTCTCTCTGATGCATGTTAACAATGAAATTGGGAATATTTTAGACCTTTCAACAGTTGGAAAATTGTGTCATCAAAATAATGCCTTGTTTCATTCTGATGCTGTTCAAGGTGTAGGACATTTTACTTTTGATCTCGAAAAACTTCCAATCGATTTTCTTTCTGCTGCGGCACATAAATTTCATGGACCAAAAGGGGTTGGTTTTTCTTTTGTTAAAAGAAATTCAGGGCTACAGCCATTTATTCATGGAGGCTCCCAGGAACGAGGTTTACGTGCGGGAACAGAGTCTGTTCACAATATTGTTGGGATGCATAAGGCCTTAGAGTTGGCTTATGAAAACTATGAAGAAGAAAAAAAACAATTGATGAGCCTGAAAAGCTATTTTATTAGTGAAATAAAGAACGTTTTTCCTGAGGTAATTTTCAACGGTCTTTCTGGAGTGGAAGAGGGGAGTACTTTTACTTTAGTGAATGTTGCATTACCTATTTCAAAGGAAAAAGGAGCCATGTTAGATTTCCATCTGGACCTTAAAGGTATTTCTTGTTCAAAAGGAAGTGCGTGCCAGTCAGGAAGTAATACTGGGTCTCATGTTTTAAATGCAATTCAAGACGCTCCAGCAAATGAATGGCCCTCGTTACGGTTTTCTTTTTCTATTTTCAATACAAAAAAGGAAATTGATTATTTGATTCATGTTTTTAAAGAGTTTGTAGTCTAAATAAACATCGGTTTTATTTCCGGTAAAAGTCAGTAGAAAAATTTGTTTTGTTTCCAGCAAAATCTTCAGCTTCAATGTTCAATTGGTGAAGTGCTTGATCAAATTTGAGATCATCAAAATCATAAATTAAAGTATTTTTTTTTGGCTCGTGTTCTAACAGAATCCATTTGCCATTGATCTCTCCTCTGTAGGACTTAATTCCCGAATAATCATCTGTGATTTTAAATTTCAAAAAACTGTAATTGGAGAGCCATTGTTTGTTCTTAAAGTTTAGTGGAACAATTTTGGGTGAGATAGAATCTCGGCTGATTATAAAATCACCAAGAGTCTTTGACTTCGCAATCCATTTATTATCCTCTATTTTTGAACTCACAAAATAGGGTTTCCCCTTCCTGTCTAATTTTCCTATAAATGATTGTTCTCTCTCCAAGCTATCCATCTTGGGAATTGTAAAGCTAATTTCATAAGGATTTTTTAATGGAATTATATCCTTCCCTACCCTAAGGGTGTCTCCTGTATATTCTACTTGAATATCTGCTTTTTGGAAAAATGTTTTTTTGGGAAAATAGACTGATGTTGAATCAAAATCAAATAAATAATCCTTTATGGGATCTATTACATTATTTGTCTGCTTTGAGATTGCTTTAGGTGCATCAATTCCTGAAAGATAGGCTTCAACATAGGTTGCATTTCCTTTGTAGTCACTTACTCTGACAAGGAGTTGGTATGATTTATTTGGAGTTAGTTGTAAAGTTCCATCCAAAGGGGATTCTTTTAAAAAAGTAAACTTACTTTCAGGATTTTTAGCAAATCGTTGAATTCTCTTTCTGTTTTGTTTTAAATTTTTATAGTCTATGATTAGATTAATGCTTTTAGAATCTTCAAATGATATACGATCTATTGAATAGGAAAACTTTTCTTTTCCATTAAGCCTTACCGACGCACTGTAAATTCCATTTTTACTGTAGGATAAGTTTTGTCTATCAAATAGACGGAGTCCAACCTGTATAGCACCTCCAGTTTCAATAGCGGCTGTAGTGTATACGCTGTCATTTTTTTTATTTAATGGGTACTCTTTTTTTGACTGATAATTGTCTGCACTAGAGTAGATATAAAAGTTTTGAATCTGTGGACGCTGAGTATCTTGAATTGATAGTGGATACTGCATAGGATTTAAAGGGCTTTGATCCTTTGAATCTCTTATTTCAAAATGAAGATGTGGTCCACTTGAGCCTCCAGTATTTCCAGAGTATCCAATTAATTCTTCTTGTTCGATGTCTAATTCGTCATCTTTCGGGAATAATTGTAGTGTAAACGATTCTTTTTGATATTGTTTTGCTTTCACATAGGCTTCAATTTTTGGAGCAAACTTTTTGAGATGTGCATAAACTGAAGTAGTGCCGTCAAAGTGTTGAACATAAAGAGCTTTGCCATAACCGCTTGTACTCACCCTAATTCTTTTAATTTTTCCTGGCAAGACACTCTTAACTTCCAAGCCTTGTCTTCCTTGGGTTCGAATGTCTAAACCTGCATGAAAATGATTGTTTCTGAGTTCACCAAACGTACCAGATAGTTGAATGGGAATATCCAAAGGTGGAGTCCATGGATTGATCTCCTGTGCATGAGAGGTAAGACTCAGAGGGAATGATAACAATAAGGGAATAATGCTGAATTTGATAATATAACTTCGTGAAGGGTTGATTTATTTGCAAGATAAAAAATCAATTATTTTGAAAATAGAATAAATGGGTTTTTTGTTAAATTTTTTAAAACTCTTTAGCCATCCGATACTTTTAAGAAAAGATTGAATAACTTTGTATATGAAGTAGGTTATTACTTTTTTATGATAGAGAGAAACAAATCTTCGATTGCTGTATTAGAACAAAAAATTATTGGGCTCCTCAATAAACTTAAAGGCAATCATCTTGATTTGGTTAAGTTTCAAGATCAGAATGAAGCTTTGAAAAAGCGTAATTCTGAATTAGAAGAACAGTTATTGTCCATTCGTGAAGAAAATAAGTCGCTTAAAATCGCAAATAATCTACTTGGCAGTAATGAAGGTAAACAAGTAACAAAAAGTAAAATAAATAGTTTGATAAGAGAAGTTGAAAATTGTATACAGCAGGTATCAGAAATGAATTGATTATATGAGTGAATTATTAAAAATAAAGCTTACCATAGCAAATCGCGTCTATCCATTATCTGTTGCACCAGAACAAGAGGCTTCTTTGAGAGCTTCTGCAAAGAAGATTGAAACAACCATTCAACAACTTGAAAAAAATTATGCTGTTAGAGACAAGCAAGATGTTCTTGCCATGTGTTCCCTTCAATATGCAGCTCAATTAGAACAATTAAATACAACTAAAGTTCCCCAGATTGATGATAATGAAAAGGTAAAGGAACTCATAGATATGATTGATGTTCATTTAGCTGCATATTAAGTTCTAATAACAATAATACAACACTGCCTGTATTAGTATTTTTTTGATAAACTCAACGAGCTTTTAATTCAGAGAGGTGAGTTTTTATTGTAAAAGCAAGCTGCCATGAGTAGATCCTTGACCAGTAATGTAGCCTCAAACTTGATTTTTTAGGAGTTTATACAAAGAGCAAGCTAATATGGGCTTTTTTTAATTTTTTAAAACAGCAATGGAAGCAATCATTATATACATCGCAATAGCTTTAGGGGCACTCCTTGGAGGATTTCTTATAGGGAATTTATTGGGTAGAGGCAAAAACAAAGAACGTTTGGATAAAGCCAATAAAGAGGCAAAGGACCTACTTCTTAAAACAGAGATTGAGGCTGAGGCACTGAAAAAGGAAAAGATGCTTCAAGCTAAAGAAAACTTTATTGAATTGAAGTCTATTCACGAACGTGAAGTGAATGATAGAGAACGAAAAATTGTAGAAACTGAAAATCTATTACGCGAAAAAGAAAACAAAGCACAAAAAGAATACAAAAGCAACACAGACTTTAAAAAGAATTTAGAACGTAAGAATGAAATTTTAACACAAAAACTTGCTAAAGTTGAAACCATAGAGGAACAATTTAAAGCGAAGTTGAAAATTCAGATCAAGAAATTAGAGGAAATTTCTAATCTCTCTGCTGATGAGGCAAAAAATGAATTAATGGAAAGCCTCAAGGATAAAGCTCGTACAGATGCTATGGGATATATTCAACACAGTGTTGAGGAAGCTAAATTGACCGCTCAGCAAGAAGCAAAAAAGATAGTAATTAACACGATACAACGAATTGGAACGGAAGAAGCAATTGATAACTGTGTTTCCATATTTAATCTAGAATCTGACGATGTAAAAGGGCGAATTATTGGAAGAGAAGGAAGAAATATTCGTGTCCTTGAAGCCGAAACTGGAGTAGAAATTATTGTTGATGATACACCTGAAGCGATCATTCTTTCCTGTTTTGATCCAGTAAGAAGAGAAATTGCACGTTTGTCTTTGCATCGTTTGGTTAGTGATGGTAGAATTCATCCAGCTCGAATTGAAGAGGTGGTAAATAAAACGCGCAAGCAAATTGAAAATGAAATTATAGAAGTAGGAAAACGAACTATTATTGAGTTGGGAATTCATGGTTTACATCCCGAGTTAGTAAAAATTGTAGGTAGAATGAAATATCGTTCTTCTTATGGTCAAAATCTTCTTCAACATTCAAGAGAGGTTGCAAAATTATGTGGAGTTATGGCATCAGAGTTGGGGTTAAATCCAAAACTTGCTAAACGCGCAGGTTTACTTCATGATATTGGTAAAGTGCCAGAAGAGGAGGTAGAAACACCACATGCATTATTGGGTATGGAATGGGCAGAAAAATATGGTGAAAAACAAGATGTTTGTAATGCTATAGGCGCACACCACGATGAAATTGAAATGACTTCATTATTATCACCTATTATACAAGTTTGTGATGCAATTTCTGGAGCACGCCCTGGAGCGAGACGTCAAGTTTTAGACAGCTATGTTCAGAGGTTGAAGGATTTAGAAAAAATTGCCTACGATTTTAATGGTGTCAATAAAGCCTATGCGATTCAAGCTGGGAGGGAGCTACGTGTTTTTGTGGAAAGCGAAAAGGTTACTGATGATCATGCAGCGCGTTTGTCTTTTGAAATTTCACAAAAAATTCAAACGGACATGACTTATCCAGGTCAAGTAAAAGTTACCGTAATAAGAGAAACTAGAGTAGTAAACGTAGCCAAGTAAGAATATTTAAAGGGCTAATAACGTAAAGATTAACCCTGCTATTGAACCTCCCACCAAAGGACCCACAATGGGAATCCAGCTATAGGACCAATTTGCGTTTTTATTTTTTCGGGGTAGCATTTGATACATTAAACGAGGGCCAAAATCACGAGCAGGATTGATCGCATAGCCAGTAGTTCCTCCTAGTGCAATTCCAATTACCCAAACAACGATTCCAATTGGTAAGGCATCTAAAGCGCCTAGACCAAAGTTTTGTACCTCAGAGCCATTAATTTCAATATTCGGTCCCACTATGCACAAAGCCGCAAATACCAACATAAAAGTTCCAATTCCTTCACTAAATAAGTTGTTTTTTGTGTTTTTGATGGCAGGGCCAGTACAAAAAGTACCTCTTACTGTAGCTTCGTCTTGGGTTTGACGGTAATGGTCAATGTAAGTTAAATAAGCTAGCCAACTTCCAAACATCGCGCCTAGAACTTGAGAAAGAAAATAGGCCGGCAAAAGAGACCAAGAGAATTTTCCCGCTAACGTTAAGCCTAGAGTTATTGCAGGATTAAGATGCGCACCACTGGATTGTGCAGTAATAAATACGGCTACAAAAACCGCAAACCCCCAAGCACTTGTAATCAATACCCAAGGACTTCCTTGGCTTGCGTAGGTTTTTTTTAAACTGACATTAGCGTTAACACCTGCTCCTAAAAGAAGTAGAATAGCTGTTCCAATGAATTCTGCAATATATGGATGCATTGTCATAATTGATATTTTTTAATTATTGAAATGAATTGTGTGAGTTCATTTTTAATCCATGTTTTGTTGTGACCTAATTTTTTAGCCATAATTGCAGCTACTTTAGGGGCAATTTTTTCAGTCTCAAATGCATTTAAAAATAAACAACGTGTTCTTCTTGCTAAAATATCTTCAAGATTTATCGCCATTTCTTTCTCAATAGCCCAAAGAATTTGATTTTCAGAAATAAAGAATTTATTAGATAACGAAAGAGTAGCTTTTTTTGGATTTAATGCTTTTATTTTTTTGGATTCAGTTCCATAATAATGCATGGGATCCTCCCAATTTGAATGAGATTCATAACCAAAAACAGGTAATGTTTTTGTGTTACATTGTCTTTCTGGTAATCCACCCACAGCTTGCAATGTGTCCACAGTATCTTCTGCTATTTTTCTGTAAGTGGTCCATTTTCCCCCTAAGACACTGATCAAACCACTTGTGCTGACTGTGATTTTATGATGCCTTGAAACTTCTTTAGTACTTTCTTTGTTGTTTTCTGATGCTGCTAATGGGCGTAATCCAGCAAAAACACTTTTCACGTCTTTCAGCATCGGTTTTTTAGTCATATAGGCCCCAGCATTTTCTAGAATGAATTCAATTTCATTTTCTAGAGCAACCGGTTCTTCAAGTGTTTCGTTAACTGGGGTGTCCGTAGTTCCCACCACAACATAATCATTCCATGGAACTGCAAAAAGGACTCTCCCGTCAGAGGTATGTGGAACCATTATAGCATGAGCTCCTGCTAAAAAAGATTTTTCAATGACTAAATGTACGCCTTGAGAGGGACGAATCATTCTTTTGGCATCAGGCTGGTCTAATGCAATAATTTTGTCTGAAAAAACTCCAGTTGCATTCACAACTACTTTACTTCGTATTGTTTTCTCTTTGCCACTTATTTGATCAATTAATCTCACGCCAGTAACTAAGTCTTTCTCTTTTGTTAAGCCAATTACATTAGTATAATTTATCAAACAGGCTCCTTCCTGATTTGCAGTTAATGCAAGACTTATTGCCATTCTTGCATCATCAAACTGTCCATCATGATAGATGACACCGCCTTTTAAACCCTCTTTATTTACATTGGGGATAATTGCTAAAGTTTCTTCACGATCTAAAACAGTAGACGGACCTAAACCTAATTTACCCGCCATCATATCGTATACTTTAAGACCTAGACCATAAAATGGACTATTCCACCAGTCATAGGAAGGGATGACAAAACTTAAGTCACGAACTAGGTGGGGTGCATTCTTTCTCATGATACCTCTTTCTTTCAAAGCTTCGATGACTAAGGAGATATCTCCATTTTGTAAATAACGAACACCACCGTGAACTAATTTTGTGCTTCTTGAGGAGGTTCCTTTTGCAAAATCATTTTTTTCTAAGAGAAGTGTTTTATAGCCGCGATTTGCTGAATCAAGAGCAATTCCCAGTCCAGAGGCTCCACCACCAATTATTACAACATCCCATTCGGCAACTTGATCGAGTTGTTCAAGATTTGCTTTTCTGTCCATTTTTCAAAGATTGGTTAGTTGATTCATCCTTTTATTCCAAGCTGCTATAATTTTTTCATTTTGTATTTCATTCCTAGGAGTGAATTTTTTATTTGCTTTCCAAATAGAGGATAAACTTTCAATTGAGGGCCAATATTGAGTAGCAAGTCCCGCAAAGAAAGCAGCACCTAAAGCTGTGGTTTCAGTAGTTTCAGGTCTTATAACTTCAGTCTGGAGTAGGTCGGATTGAATTTGCATCAATAGATCATTGGTACTTCCTCCACCGTCAACTTTAAGGGTGCTAAAGGTTGTATTTGCATCTTTCTGCATTTCAATTACGATCTCCCGAGTTCGCATTGCAATTGCTTCGAGAGCTGCTCTAGCAATATGTCCTTTTTCTGTTCCACGTGTAATGCCTAAAATCGATGCAGTGGCGTGTGGATCCCAATAAGGTGCACCCAGCCCAGCAAGTGCAGGAATGAATGTTACTCCACCATTGTTTTCAACTGTTTTCGCCAATTTTTCTATTTCAGGTGCCGAATTGATAATTCCTAATTGATCTCGTAACCATTGAACCACTGCACCAGCAACAAACACACTTCCTTCAATTGCATAGGTTACTTCACCATTGATTTGATAACCAATGGTTGTCAGCATTTTATTTTTTGATATCACCGGAGTGCTTCCTGTATTCATGATACAAAAACAACCCGTACCATAAGTGTTTTTCACATCACCTGGCTTGATACACATTTGTCCAAATAATGCTGCCTGCTGATCTCCAGCAATACCTGCAATTACGATTTCATGATCAAAGAGGGAGTGTTGTGTTACTCCAACAACTTCAGAAGAGGAAACTACTTTTGGAAGTAAAGATTCAGGGACTTCAATTGTGTCGAGTAGTTCTTTATCCCATTCGAGTGTATGAATATTAAACAATAAGGTTCTACTAGCATTAGTGACGTCGGTTACATGAACCTTACCGTCAGTCAAATTCCAAATCAACCAACTATCTATGGTTCCAAATGCAAGTTCTCCGTTTTGAGCTTGCTTTTTTAATTCAGGGTTTTGGTCTAGAATCCATTTTATTTTTGTTCCTGAAAAGTAGGCGTCTAGTAACAAGCCTGTTTTTTCGAAAAAGAGAGTTGATTTCCCTTTTTTTGATAGGTCATCACAAATTGAAGCTGTTCTTCTGTCTTGCCATACAATAGCCTTGTGTACCGGTTTCCCTGTTTTTCTATTCCAAAGGACTGTAGTTTCTCTTTGGTTTGTAATACCCATTGCATGGATCTGAGATGCTTTTGTATCGGTTTTCTCTAATACCTCTCTAATTGCCATTAATTGAGTCTCCCAAATTTCTATAGCATTGTGCTCTACCCAACTTTCTTTAGGAAAATATTGAGTAAATTCATTTTGGGCCATCCCAATTGTTGATCCATTTTGATCAAAAAGAATTGCTCTTGAACTTGTGGTTCCAGCATCTATGGCAAGGATGTAATTTTTCATTTGAGGTATTTATTACATTATTTGAAGGGATTTTTAGGAAATCAAATTGCCCTCATCATCCCACACGGCTTGATCATTTCTTTTGGATTGATCAACAAATTTTGGCATCCAAGATGCATCATAAGACATTCCATGATCTTTAAGTACATCATCAGGAACTCCATCCCAAACGTTGGGTTGATTTCCTTTGTAACCTAATTCTTTAATTCCAGCTGGAGATGTAAAATAGCCTGTCATGACTAGATTTCGCATTAATGAAAAGAATTGTACTTCTTGTTTTTGAGAGCTTGCTTTTGGGTCTGGAAAGGCGATAAGATCTAAAACTTGATGTTGTTGATCTTCAGTACTATTGATAAAATCAGTTCCAAAGTTTTTATTAGAATAACTGTCTAACCACATTAATCCACCTCTAATTGGAGTTTGTAATCCAGGAAAATCTTTCGCCATGAATTCAATGAATTCAGGAACGCCAGCCTCCTCAATAGTCCCCTCTGGAGTAGGAGGAAGAATGAGATTTGATAATCGAGTGATTGTATTAAGTTCTGTATTTTTAAAATATTGTTGTGCTAATAAGGCTTCATCTCTAGCTGCTTCTTCGGGTGTTCTACCATATTGGTATTGCCATATTTTTTCATTTATCACTTCTTCTGGTGCAGAAATACAACTTTCAAGGGCTAATCCTCCTGCCATGCTCCCTAAAAATAGGGATCGTATACTATCTCTTCTGTTCATGACTATATATTTTGTTTTTTTAATTGATCAATTATAAATTCTGAGGTTCTCCAAGAAAGAGCAAGTATGGTCCATGTTGGATTTTTATCTGCTTGAGAAACAAAAGGTCCTGCATCTACAACAAATACGTTGTCTACATCATGTAGCTGTTCAAATTCATTAACTACAGATTTTTTAGGATCGCTTCCCATACGGGTAGTTCCTACTTCATGAATAATTCGTCCTGGATTCAAGAGTCCATAATCTTTTTCTTTACCGGGTTTATCCCCCAATACAACTCCACCCATATTATGGATAATTTCCTCAAAGGTTTCATGCATATGTCGTGCCTGTTTACGCTCGTAATCTGACCAACTATAGTTAAATCGTAAAACAGGTATTCCAAATTCGTCTACCGTAGTTGGATCAATTTCACAATAGTTATTTATGTTGGCAACCGATTCACCACGTCCTGACATACCCATTACCGAGCCATAGAATTTTTTTACATCTTCACGAAGTCCATTTCCATAACCACCAACTTTCAGTCCTAAATACTTGTTTAAGTTGTTTGGATTAAATCCAGAACCGTAGCTAGGCATTCCTAAACCACCCCACACTTCAATGTGGTAACCTCTTGGGAAATCAAGTTTCTTATTGTCAAGCCACCATGGAGAATAAAGGTGCATTCCTCCAACACCATCTTCGTTATAGCGCTTTCTATTCATCATATCTGGAACAAATGCCATTCGATCACTACCTGTTGAGTCATGAACGTATTTTCCTACCAGATTACTACTATTTCCTAAACCATTTGGATGCTGAGCACTTTTTGAGTTTAAAAGGATACGCGCTGTGCTACATGCAGACGCTGCAAGTACGACAACCTTTCCAGAAACACGATATTCTTTGCGATCTTCTTTATTGATGTATAAAACTCCAGTTGCTTTACCTTCATCATTGGTTGTTACTTCACGAACCATACTGTTTACAAAAAGATCTACTTGCCCTCCGGATTTTTGGGCAGGAAATATCAAACAAGACCCAGCAGAAAAATCTCCATAAACAGAACAAGAACGGCTACATTGACTGCAATAGAAACAAATCCCACGATCGTTGTTAATCCTTTTGGTTAGGATAGAAAGCCTAGAGGGCATTACCTTAACACCCGCTTTTTCAGCTCCTTTTTTGTAATATAATTCGTGTAACCTTGGCTTGGGTGCAGGTAAGAAATAACCATCCGGCTCATTATACATTCCTTCTTTACTTCCAAAAACACCGATTAATTTATCAACCTTATCGTAATAGGGTTTTATATCCTCATAACTAATGGGCCAGTTTTCACCTAAACCATCACGATCTTTTCCTTTGAAATCACGAGGTCCAAAACGTAAAGAAATTCTTCCCCAGTGATTTGTTCTTCCTCCCAGCATTCGCGATCGAAACCAGTCAAATTTTGTGTCTCCAATTCGATTGTAAGGTTCGCCATCTATTTCCCAACCCCCATAAGCCATATCAAATTCACCAAAAGCACGGGTTGTACCCGCACCTCTTCTAGGAGATTCATGTGGCCATTTAAGTTGTGTTTGTTGCGCTGGATTTGCAGGATCAAAAAAGGGTCCAGCTTCTATTACAGCTACTTTCAATCCGGAATCAGCAAGAATTTTGGTAGCCATTCCACCTCCTGCTCCTGATCCAACAATTACAACATCGTATTTCTTTTCGTTTTCAATTATTTGCATAATACTTTAGGTTAATACATCGCTTTTGACGCAATGTTTTGATTTAAATCATTTTTATATATTGTGTAGGAGAAACCACTGTGAATGCTATACGATCCTATTTCACCTTTTTTGTTTGTTGCGAGATAAGCAACTTGAAAATCGGGTTTTCCCTTTTGTTTCTCTAAAATTCTTGAGACTGCCTCTTCGCATGCTTCTTGAGGAGTTTTTCCTTGCCTCATCAATTCAACTATTAAAAAACTTCCAACCGTTTTTATAACTTCTTCACCCAGACCTGTAGCAACTGCTCCTCCAATAGCATTATCAATATAAAGGCCTGAACCAATAACGGGTGAATCACCCACACGACCTTTCATTTTGTAAGCCAATCCACTTGTGGTACAGACTCCTGATAAATTTCCGTTTTGATCACTGCAGAGCATTCCTATAGTGTCATGGTTTTCAATATTGATTTTGGGATTATAATTTCCCTTTTCTAGCCATTTTTCCCATTCTTTTTTACTCTTTTCACTTAAGAGATTCTCTGCTTGGTATCCTTGTTCTAAAGCAAATTTTTTGGCTCCTTCTCCTGCTAAAATTACATGAGGTGTTTTTTCCATAACGTCCTTGGCTAAAGCGGCCACATGAGTAATGTTTTGGACAGCCATTACAGCACCACAATTTCCTTCATGATTCATGACACAGGCGTCTAGAGTAACTTCTCCATCACGATCTGGAGAACCCCCATTTCCTACAGTGGTGTTTTGTAAATTTGCTTCCTCATAAGCTACTCCCAATACGGCTGCATCTAATGCTTCAACTCCCTTATTTAATGCATCTCCTGTAATTTTAGTTGCAAATGGGACATTCCAAGTGCTGATGACATAGGGAAGATTGGTAGGAATCGATTTATTTGATGTCATTTCATTTTCTGTGTGTATTATATGAGGAGATACAAGAAGTCCACCTGCCCATAAAGTGCTTTGTTGAATGAACGCTTTTCTTTTCATGATCCACCAAGGTAATAACATTTTGTATGAAAATGAAAAAAGTATTTCATAAATTAGTTATTCTTGTATTTATTCTTCTTTTGTTTAAGTTTTAAAAAATGATATATGTTAACTGAAGTTTGTGTAACCTCAATTGCGTCGATTAAAAATGCAACTGCTGCTGGAGCTGATCGAGTTGAATTATGTTCAGCCTTAGGGGTAGGGGGAGTCACTCCATCTTATGGATTGATTAAAAGGGCGGTTAATTTAAATGCGCTTCCTATTCATTGTTTAATTCGACTTAGAGAAGGACATTTCACCTATACCCCTGAGGAAGTCGCAATCATTGAACATGATATTAAAGTAGCAAAGGACTTGGGATGCAGCGGAGTAGTTATAGGTGCATTAACACCAGAATTTCATTTAGACTTAGTACGCTTAGAAAAGTGGAGAGAAATAGCTGGATCCATGTATTTAACGTTTCACAGAGCATTTGATGTAGTCAGAGAACCCATGAATGCATTGAAGCAATTAATTGAACTAGGTTTTGATTGTGTATTGAGTTCGGGTCAAAAAGAAAAAGCAGAAGAGGGTTTTTCTAAACTGGAAATTTGGAATAAAACATATGGTAATCAGATTGCCATTATGCCGGGAAGTGGAATTAATTTGACTAATTGTTCTCGCTTTAAAGAGGCGGGTTTTAAAGCATTACATTTTTCTGGTTCAATGGCTTTGGAGTCCATTACAATTCCAAAAGAGGTGAATGAAAGTATGTCCTTTTTACATCAAGAAATATTAGAAAGTAATCCTACTAATCTTAAAAACATTATACAACAATTAAAAGATTAATTGAATAATATACCTATTCCCCCAAGGGCAGTAAAAATCAAGATCAACTTTCGATAACTATCATCTTTTATCCTCTTTACAATATATACACCGGATACTAATCCGAGGAGAACGAATGGAACTAATTCCAAACTTTTTAAAATCGAACTATTGTTGATGGTTTCCCAACTCCAAATATGAAAAGGAATTTTGAATGAATTTATCATAAAGAAAAGCCAGGCTGCAGTCCCTATGAAGGTGTTTTTTGGTAAACGCATGGCCAAGAAATAGATGTTCGAGAAAGCACCAGCCAAATTACCCACCATAGTGGTAAAACCAGCTAAGACTCCCATAGAGCTGGCAAAGGTCCAATGTGAAGGAATAGTTTTGTCTTTTTTGTTTTCCCAATACCACATCAATGCTACACTGAAAAGAATAATACCAGCCATACCGTATCTAAAAACACTTTCTGAAATAAACTTTCCTCCAACCACTCCAATTAGCACACCTCCAACCATCCAGGGCAAAAGCTTTATGATGTAGCTCCATTGAACATGTCTTTTGTAATAGGAAACAGCAAAAACATCACCAACAATTAACAAAGGCATTAAAACACCTGTTGAATTTTTAGCATCATATACCAATGCAAATCCAGTAACTATAAGTGCTGCGACCCCTTTTAGACCGGACTTAGAAACCCCTAAAAGGAAGGCACAGAAAGCCGCAATTAGAAAATCAAAATTTGAAAGAGTTCCCAGAATTAATAGTTTGTATTAAAGACACGAAGATAGTGCTAATTTTATATTTGATTTGACTGTTCTAAAACCAAGACAATTATTCATCTTTGCAAAAAAAAGCGTTTTTGAATCCATCCTTCCTTAAAGCTGTCCAATATATGTTGCTTAGCACCTTAGCTTTCGCATTAATGAATGCTTTAATTAAATACCTTGTAGTCTATTCCACCTTACAATTGGTGTTTTTCAGAGCTATCGGATCACTAGCAATTACTTTTAGTTTTTTAAAGGCAAAAGGAATACCCCAATGGGGAAATCAAAAGAAGCTACTTATTATGCGATCAGTTGTTGGATTGACCTCTATGATTTTGTTTTTTTGGGGAATTCATTATATCACTATTGGAAGTGCTGTCACCCTTCGTTATGTATCACCAATTTTTGCCGCGATTTTAGCTGTGTTTTTTTTGAAAGAAAAGATAAGACCACTTCAATGGTTATTCTTTGTCATGGCTTTCACAGGTGTTTTTTTGATTAAGAGTTACGATAGTTCAGGATCCAACTTCGGTGTTTTTTTAGTGTTATTGGCAGCCTTTTTTTCAGCTATAGTCTATATTGTTTTATCAAAAATTGGAAAAGGAGATCATCCTGTTGTTGTGGTACATTATTTTATGCTTACTGCAACAATTGTCGGTGGTATCGGTAGTTTATTTCAATGGAATACGCCTTCACTGAATGATTTACTTTTACTTTTAAGTTTAGGAGTTTTTGGCTTTTTCGGTCAACTATTCATGACAAAAGCATTTCAAAATGGAGAGGCTCATATGGTAGCTCCTTTTAAGTATGTTGAAGTGGTATTTACCCTTTTATTTGGGATTTTTGTATTGACAGAAACCTATGATTTCCTTCATCTTTTTGGTACTTTTCTTGTGATTTTAGGTCTAGTTTTAAATGTTCTATACAAGTCAACAATGAAGTAATACCTCATAAAAAAACCACCCGTAGGTAGTTTTTTAAATTCAATAATAAAACTACTTTGACCACTCTTCAATAGCCTTAGTGTTCAGTCGAACATAATCTTTGTTTCCAGCTTCATCGGCTAGTTTCAGTGATACTTTGGCAGCAGCTACAGCAGCCTCCTTTTCATTTAATTCAGCAAGAATCAATGATTGTTGACGGTACATCCAGTACTTTCCCGAGTCCATTTCAATTGCCTTTGCAATCCATTTTTTCGCTTGATTAAGGTTTTGGTTTGATTGTCTGTAATAAATCGCAGCACTATAATAATCTCCAGTTTTAGGATCACCTTTCATGGTTTCTTTGATTGAAGCCATTGTTTTTGAATGCGTGGGCACCTCTAATGGAATGCTCACTTGGGTGTTTTCCCATTTAAAATTGATAGTTGCCCCATTGTTGTTTAAGTCATCAACAGAAATTGTGTAGGATTCAACAGCCTCTTTGAGGGTTTGTGTTTCAACCTCAACTGTAGCAGCGATGGATTTTGTATCCCATTTTTCTGGTATGCCCCAGTTTTCAATTTGGGTATAAAAAAACACTTCCCACATTGAGACTCCAGGACGGATAAATATAGCATAAGTTCCCTGCTTTAATGCTTTCCCGCCTACTGTAACATCATCAGAAAAACTCAGTATTGAATTTTTATTTGCTCCCGCTCTCCATAGCTCTCCCATTGGAATAAGTTCTCCCATGATTGTTCTTCCCCTTATGGCAGGACGAGAATATTCCAAAGTTACTTTTGTGAGTCCCACAACTTGTTCCACTTTAGTTGAAGGGCTAGGTTGTGGTGTTTGTATTTGTGCCATTCCGAATGCACAAACAAATACGAGTAAAAAGTTTAAATGTTTCATTTTTTGGATTTAAGGTTTTTCAAATATAATTTTTAATGAGGATCACAAGCTGTTTTTCTTATTTAAAAATAATGTATATAAAATTTTGTTTAACTTATATGTTTAAGAGTTAAACATTTTGTAAATTTGGACTTTAAGATTATTTCTATGAAAATATATCGTTTGGAGACTGTTCAAAAACTACCAATTTCTCAAAAAGAGGCTTGGGATTTTTTGTCTGATCCAAAGAACCTGAAGCGAATTACACCAGACTACATGGGTTTTGAGATCCTAAGTGGAGCAGTTGATAAAATGTATGCGGGACAAATAATACAGTATTTAGTGACTCCTGTGATGAATATCCCAACAAAGTGGGTGACAGAAATCACCCATGTCGATGAGGGGAATTATTTTGTTGATGAGCAACGTTTTGGACCTTATTCATTGTGGCATCATAAACATTTTTTAAAACCCATTCCTAATGGTGTTGAGATGGTTGATATCATAGACTACAAGATTCCACTTGGAATTCTTGGGCAATTAGTGCATCCTATTTTGGTAGCACCTAAACTCAAAGAAATTTTTGAATACAGAAAACAGGCTCTTATTGAGTTGTATGGAGAATATAAATAATGGTAGAAAATAAAAACATATTAATTATTGGTGGAAGTTCTGGAATTGGACTAGCCTTGTCAGAACTATTAGCATCAAAGAATTCAGTATACGTTGCATCCAGAAGCAACGAGTCTTTATTGAATCTCGATGTAAACTACATTCAATTTGATGCTACTACAGATCAATTTGATTTATCGCTTTTACCAGAAAAACTAGATGGTTTTGTCTATTGTCCTGGATCAATAAATCTACGCCCTTTTAAAGGACTCAAAACAGAAGCTTTCCTATGTGACTTTGAGATTAATGTTATTGGAGCAGTAAGTGCATTGAAGTCAGTGTTAAATTTATTAAATGCAAGTTCCAATGCCGCAGTTGTTTTTTACAGCACAGTTGCTGTTCAAACAGGGATGCCTTTTCACAGTTCTGTATCTGCTTCAAAAGGTGCTATTGAAGGATTGACAAGATCATTAGCGGCAGAGTTTGCTCCTAAAATTCGTGTTAACGCAATCGCCCCTTCTTTAGTGGATACCCCATTAGCCTCAAAGTTTTTGAATAATGAGATGAAATTAGAAAAAGCAAATGAGCGTCATCCATTAGGAAGAGTTGGAAATGCCAAAGAATTAGCTCAAGCTACAGCTTTTTTGTTAGGAGATGAAAGCAGTTGGATGACAGGAAGAATACTTCAGTTGGATGGTGGAATAGGAAATTTGAAAACCTAAAACTTATGGAAAAAGTTACACTTTTTTGGTTTAGAAGAGATTTAAGAATCGAAGATAATTGTGGACTTTACCATGCGTTAAAAAGTGAAAATAAGGTTATCCCTATTTTCATTTTTGATAAAGAAATTTTAAAAAAACTACCAAAGCAAGATGCAAGGGTAGAAATGATTTTATTAGCCTTGGGTACTATTGATATTGCTATGAAGAGGAACCGATGTAAAGTTGGAAAGTATCATGGTACCCCAAAGGCTATTTTTTCTAAATTAATACAACAATGGAATGTAGACAAGGTAGTTTGTAACAGAGATTACGAACCTTACGCTCATGAGCGAGACGAGTCTATTAAAAATCTTCTAGCAAAAGCCGGAGTTCAATTCGAAACCTACAAGGATCAAGTTGTTTTCGAAAAAAATGAGGTGGTAAAACGAGATGGTACACCCTACAAAGTGTATACTCCTTATTCAAGAAAGTGGCTTGAAAAACTTGAAAGTGAACCCATAAAACTATTTCCTTCTGAAAATCATTTGGATAAGTTAGCGTCAGAGGTAAGCCTTCCCGAACTTTCTCTGTCAGAAATGGGTTTTGATAAAAGTGTTGTAGCCCAACCTAAATTTAGATTTGATGATTCTTTAGTTGATGAATATGAGGCAACTAGGAACTTTCCAGCACTAAATCAAACCTCACGTCTAGGAGCTCACCTCAGATTTGGAACCGTTAGTGTTCGAAAATTAGTATTCCAATCTTCAATTCGACCTAACAATACATTTTTGAAAGAATTGATTTGGAGGGAGTTTTTTATGCAAATTTTGTTTCATTTTCCTCATACTCCATCTGAAAGTTTTAAACCGCAATACGACCGAATTCTGTGGCGAAATGACCCTGAAGAATTCCAAAAGTGGTGCAATGGAGAGACTGGTTATCCTCTTGTAGATGCAGGAATGAGAGAATTAAACAAGACAGGATTCATGCACAACAGGGTAAGAATGCTTGTAGGTAGTTTTTTATGTAAGCACCTTCTCATCGACTGGCGTTGGGGAGAAGCTTACTTTGCCGAAAAACTCTTAGACTATGAAATGTCAAGCAATGTTGGGAATTGGCAGTGGGTAGCTGGCTGTGGCGTTGATGCTGCACCTTATTTCAGAATTTTTAATCCTTCTGAACAAATTAAAAAGTTTGATAAAGACTTAAAGTACATTCAACAGTGGGTACCCAATTTTCAAGAATTAGATTATCCTTCTCCTATTGTGGATCATAAGTTTGCACGCGAACGTTGTCTGACGGTCTATAAAGAAGCCTTGAATGCTTCATGAAAAGAGTATTAAAGCAAAACCTTCCTGAAAAAATATGCCTAACCTGCAACCGGCCTTTTAGTTGGAGGAAAAAATGGGAACGCGATTGGGAGGCAGTAAAATATTGTAGTAAAAAATGTAAATCGGCATGAAAACAGCTTTGGTATGGTTACGAAATGATTTGCGCTTTGAAGATCAAGAATCTTTTTTCAAGGCATGTAATGGCTTTGATAGAGTAGTCGCTTATTATGCATTTGAACCCAAAGACTTTCAAAAAACTATTTGGGGATTTCAAAAAACGGGGAAGTTTAGAATAAACTTTCTTTTGGAAACACTTCAAGCCTTAAAAGAAGAATTAGCACAGCATAATATTTCTCTCATTACAGAGAGAAGATCTGCAGTTGACGGAATTTCCTCTTGGGTAGAATCTCTCAATGTAACAAGCCTTTTTTTTCAAAAGGAATGGACAAGAGAAGAGGTTTTGATTTCAGATGCTGTATGTGCCTCTCTTTCTGATGAAGTAAGAATAGAGACCCACTACGATCAATTTCTATTCCATCCAGAAGACATTCTAATGGATATAGAATCCATTCCTCAGGTTTTTACTGCGTTTAGAAAAAAGTGTGAAAAGTATAGTAAAGTTAAAAGGTGTTTTGAAAAACCAAAACCTTTAGCGTCATCCTCTTTACTGGATACTATCACCGCCATACCTAATTTGTCTGATTTTGATTGCTCGCCTTTTGAAACCCATTCCAATTCTGCATTTCCCTTTAAAGGAGGGACTTTTTCTGCAAGCGCACATTTGAAAGATTATTTTTGGAATACAAAGCGACTTTCTTATTACAAACAAACTCGAAATGGTTTAGTGGGAACAGACTATAGCTCTAAATTTTCCCCTTGGTTAGCCAATGGTTCCCTTTCTGCCAGAATGATCTATTGGGAAGTACTGCAGTATGAGAAAGAAATTGATAAAAACCAGTCAACTTACTGGTTGATTTTTGAATTAATATGGAGAGATTATTTTAAATATGTTTCATTAAAACATGGTAATTCTATTTTCCAATTAGGTGGGATTTTAGAAAAGGAATATTCTTGGAATTCAAACAAGGAAGTGTTTCGTAAGTGGGTTGAAGGAAAAACCAATGAATCCTTTGTGAATGCCAATATGATTGAATTGAAAAAAACCGGTTTTATGAGCAATCGTGGAAGGCAAAACGTAGCCAGTTTTTTTGCAAAGAACATAACAATGGACTGGCGAATGGGAGCAGCCTATTTTGAAAAACAACTAATTGACTATGATGTCCACAGTAATTGGGGAAATTGGATGTATGTGTCAGGAGTCGGAAATGATCCCAGAGACAGAAAATTTAATGTGAAAATGCAAGCCGAGCGATATGATCCAAAGGGGCAATATCAAAAGCTTTGGTTACAAAATAATTTATTTGAATGACATTACGATTAATACTTGGTGATCAACTTAATATAAAGCATTCTTGGTTTGATACCGTGGATGATTCGATTTGTTATGTCATTATGGAGGTGCAACAAGAAACAAATTATGTAACTCATCATGTTCAGAAAGTAGTTGCCTTTTTCAATGCAATGCGACAGTTTAAAACTGATCTTGAGAAAAAGGGTCATAAAGTCCATTATATTGAAATTGATCATAAAGAAAACAAGCATACTATTCCTGAAAACTTACATGATTTAATTGCTAAATATCAAGCTAAAGTTTTTGAATATCAATATCCAGATGAGTACAGACTCGATATTCAGTTAAAAGAATTTTGCAGTAAGCTTTCAATTGCCTCAAATGCAATCGATACAGAACACTTTTTGACCTCAAGAACTTTTTTAAATACTTTTTTTGAGGGAAAGAAGCAACTGGTAATGGAATACTTTTACCGAAGAATTAGAAAGGATTTTGATTTGCTAATGGATGGGGAAAAACCCATAGGAGGAGCTTGGAACTATGATAAAAATAATAGGAATAAATGGAAAGGGACCCCAAAAATCCCCAAGCCATTTAAAATTGATATTACCCATACCGAATCTTTAGCAAAAGTGTTGGATAAAGAAGAAATAGAGACTCTAGGAACCTTAAACTCAGATTCTTTTTTATATCCTTCTTCAAGAAAAGAAGCCCTTTTACAGCTGGATTATTTTAATCAAAATTTACTAAAATTTTTTGGAACTTATCAAGACGCAATGCATACTGAAGAAGTGAATTTATTTCACTCCCGTGTTTCTTTTGCTTTAAACACGAAAATGCTTTCTCCCCTGGAGGTCGTTCAGTCAATAATTGAACACTATCATCAAAATGAAGAAACCATTGACATCTCGCAAGTTGAGGGTTTTGTTCGTCAAATTATAGGATGGAGAGAATATATGCGTGGAATTTACTGGAGAGAAATGCCAAACTATCTTGAAAATAATGCATTAGACAATCACAATTCTCTCCCTAATTTTTATTGGACTGGAAAAACTAAAATGAATTGTTTACAACAGAGCATTGAAAATTCTTTGGATAACGCTTATGCACATCATATTCAGCGTTTGATGATTACGGGAAATTTTGCCCTATTGGCACAAGTTCACCCAGACGAGGTAGACCGTTGGTATTTGGGCGTTTATGCAGATGCTGTGGAATGGGTTCAGCTACCCAACACCAGAGGAATGAGCCAATGGGCTGATGGTGGAATAGTTGCGACAAAACCCTATGTTTCAGCTGCAGCGTATATTCATAAAATGAGTAATTATTGTGAGGGATGTCAATATGACAAAAAGAAACGTTTGGGTGAAGATGCCTGTCCATTTAATAGTTTGTATTGGAATTTCTTGGATGATAAAAAAGAATTTTTTTCTAATAATAACCGCATGGCAATGATGTTGCGCTTACTTGAAAAAATTCCTCCTACTGAATTGTCTGAGATTAAAGAGAGAGCTTATAAAATTATTTCCCAGCCTGATGCATTCTGATAGAAAACATCTTAATGTTATTTGGTTAAAAAGAGATATACGTTTATCAGACCATGAGGCCTTGTGTCAAGCTATTTCTACGAATAAGAAGTGTTTAATTGTATATCTTTTTGAAGATATATTGCTTAATGACTTTCACTATAGTGCTAGACATTTTGATTTTATAAAGCAATCACTTGAAGATTTGAATCAACAACTAAGACAGCTTAATACACATATTCTCTGTGTAAAAGGTTCAGCTGTTGAGACATTTGAAAAATTAGCAAAAGAGTATTCCATAGCATTGTATTCTCATCAAGAAACGGGAATTAGTCTCACTTTTGATCGTGATAAAGAAGTACAGCAGTGGGCAGATCACAGGGAAGTGCAATGGAATGAATTTTTACAGCAGGGAGTTTTTAGAAGATTACCCAATCGAAAAAAATGGATTCATTTGTGGACAGCCCATATGAATTTACCCCTTTTTAAATTTTCCCCCTCAAAGAACAAACTTCTTTCTTCTACTGTCATTGTTGAATTAGAAAAGCAGTTTGAAGTAATGGATTTGACTACTTCTAAATCAAAGAAGTTTCAGCCGGGAGGAGAACAAAATGCGAGGCGTTATCTCAATTCTTTTTTTGATCAACGGTATTTGAATTATCAAAAGCATATTTCTAAACCTGATCTTGCTAGAAAGAGTTGTAGTCGTTTATCGCCTTATATTGCTTGGGGGAATATTTCAATGCGTCAAGTGCTACAGCGAACACAAGAAGAAAAAGAAAGTGGAAAAACGACTAGAGCACTCACTTCCTTTGGTTCGCGATTGCGATGGCAAGCTCATTTTATTCAAAAGTTTGAAATGGAGTGTCGCATGGAGTTTGAAAGTATTAATAAAGGATATCATGCTTTGGTTAAAGAAAAACGTTTAGACTATTTAAAGGCGTGGGAGACAGGTCAAACGGGTATTCCGATGGTAGACGCAGCCATGCGTTGTTTGGTCACCACAGGCTATTTAAATTTCAGAATGCGTGCTTTGGTCGTATCATTTGTTATTCATCAATTATGGCAACCTTGGCAAGCAATTTCTGGATTTTTAGCAAGACAGTTTTTAGATTTTGAACCGGGGATTCATTTTCCACAAATTCAAATGCAAGCTGGAGAAACAGGAATCAATACTCTTAGAATATACAATCCAGTTAAGAATGGAATGGAACATGACCCAGAAGGTAACTTTGTATTGCAATGGATTCCAGAACTTCATAAACTTCCCAAACGTTTTTTGCATACTCCTTGGGAAATTACTCCAATGGAATCAATACTTTACGATTTTAATTTAGGACAGGATTATCCTGCTCCAATAGTAGATATAGAAAAAACGAGAGAACGAGCAAGTCAAACACTTTGGAATCTCCAAAAAAACAGCTTGGTTAGAAAAGAAAGTAAGCGAATATTAAATCGGCACACTCTGCCCAATAGAAGTTAAGATGAAAGAAAAAGTAGAATTAAATGAAATTCAAATTGATCGAATAATTGAAATGGCATGGGAAGACCGCACACCCTTTGATGCTATTTTACTTCAATTCGGATTAAAAGAACAGCAAGTGATTAAATTGATGCGAAGAGAAATGAAACCCACTAGTTTTAAAATGTGGAGGGCAAGAGTTCAGGGTAGAAAGACAAAGCATGCAAAAAGTCGCTCGGAAACAGTAGATCGTTTTAAATGTTCTCGTCAAAGAAATATTAGCAATAACAAAGTATCTAAACGATGATTTTTATATTTTAATTACAAAAACTCATGTCTACCAATAAAACAAAACCTACAACACGTTCAGTTAAACTATTCTTAGATGATTTAATTCCTGAACAGAGAAAAAAAGACAGTTGGACCCTCTACCGTCTCATGGAAAAAATCACTAGCAGTCAAGGTGTACTTTGGGGAACTTCCATCATTGGCTTTGGTGATTATCATTATAAATATGCGAGCGGTAGAGAGGGAGATTGGTTTTTAACAGGCTTTTCCCCCAGAAAGAACGCTTTGACTCTTTATTTAATGTGTGATATTTCTCATCAATCTATTGATTTCAGCACATTAGGAAAGCATAAAAAAGGTAAAGGCTATCTCTATATCAAAAGGCTTGATGATGTGGTTTTAAAGGCTCTAAAAAACATCATAAAAACTAGTATTTCGCCTATGGTAGATAAAGATCAATAGCGCACCTCAACATTCATCCCTACACTTGCCGTTCCGATTTTTTCCCAAGTTCCCTGACTCACTTCTCTAGCAAAAAGTGGAGCTCCAAAAAATCCTCCCGAGAAATAGAGTTTACCTGGACCCAAGTCCTCTATCCATTCTATGGCGATGAAAAAGTCTTGATCTAGTATAATTTCATAAGGTGTCAAATCAAGGCTTACAATTCCTGAACTATCTTGTGTTTCAATAAAGATATTGTCTGTTAGGAGTGTTTTGTTTGGGAGACCATTAAGTACATCATATATATTAAGACGGAACTTAATAGGACCGTAATCATTTTCGACTAGAGAAATGTTGAACTTTTTTAGGATCATAGGGTGTTTTCTAGCTCGAACAATAAATCCCATTTCATTTCCTAGTTTGTTGGAAGTAAAGGCGGCATAGAGTGCTTTAGAAGTTGTCTTGTTTCCTAATATTTTAGTTTGATAGTTCTTTCTTTTAGAGCTTAATATCACTTCATCTAGGGCTGTTGATTTCTCAGTAAGATAAACTTCAATTTCATTTTGATTTATAAAATCATTTAAGGTGTAAGATTTAGTTTCAAAACCAATCATAGAAAAACGAAGCGTATCAAGACTATTTTGTTTTGTATTTACTTCCAATTCAAAATAGCCAGTCTCATCCGAGACTGTTCCTATATTTTTATTTAATAGTCCAATATTAACATAGGGAAGGGGCTCCTATGGTTAGGGAGAGGAATAGGGAGAGGATACAGCAAGAGAGTAGGAGTAGTGATTTATTTTCCATGGGGGGTGGAATTTAAATTTAGGTTTTAATACGTTTTATTTTTGCTCCGATTTTTTTCAATCGGTTTTCAATATCTTCATACCCTCTATCAATTTGTTCGATATTGTGTATGGTGCTAGTTCCATTTGCTGAAAGTGCAGCGATAAGCAATGAAATTCCTGCTCTAATATCAGGTGAAGTTAGAGTTGCTGCATTAAGCTTTGATTCAAAATCATTTCCTATCACAGAAGCTCTGTGTGGGTCACATAAAATAATTTTGGCACCCATGTCTATCAATTTGTCGACAAAGAACAAACGGCTTTCAAACATTTTTTGATGTACAAGGACACTTCCTTTAGCTTGAGTCGCTACCACTAAAATGATACTGAGTAAGTCTGGTGTAAATCCGGGCCAAGGTGCATCAGAAATTGTGAGGATGGAACCATCGATATAACTCTGTACCTCATACCCATTGTTATGAGCAGGGATGAAAATGTCATCCCCCTTTTTTTCGAGGGTTATCCCTAGTTTTCTAAAAATATTTGGCATTTGGCCTAAATATTCCCAACGCACATTTTTGATTATAATTTCACTTTGGGTCATGGCAGCTAGACCAACCCAACTTCCAATTTCAATCATGTCAGGTAAAAGAGTGTGCTCTGTTCCACCTAGTTGTTTAACTCCTTCAATGATTAATAAATTTGACCCTATTCCGCTAATATTAGCACCCATTCTATTGAGCATGAGACAAAGTTGTTGCAAATAGGGTTCACAAGCAGCATTATAAATACTAGTTGTTCCCTTAGCCAAAACTGCAGCCATTAATATATTGGCTGTTCCTGTTACTGAAGCTTCATCTAAAAGCATGTCTGTTCCTACTAATTTGGTGGCTTCAACACTGTAGAAATAATCTTCTTTATTGTAATTAAAAGAAGCCCCTAATTTTATAAGTCCCTCAAAATGAGTGTCTAAACGACGTCTTCCAATTTTATCTCCTCCTGGTCTTGGGATACTTCCTTTTCCAAAACGAGCCAAAAGGGGGCCAACTAACATGATAGAACCCCGAAGTCCTTTTCCGTCAATTTTAAACTGATCAGAGGTCAAATAATCTAAGTCAATAGCATCCGCTTGAAAGCGATAACTTCCTTTACTTAGTTTTTCAACCTTTACACCAAAATTTCTTAATAATTGTATGAGTTTATTGACATCAACAATGTCAGGTATATTATGAATATGGATTACTTCGGAAGTAAGTAATACAGCGCAAAGAATTTGTAAAGCTTCATTTTTGGCGCCTTGTGGAGTAATGGAGCCTTTTAATGGATGCCCCCCTTCAATAACGAATGATTCCATGGATTATTTAGTATCGTTTTCTGTTGTTTCTTTTTGGATTTTTCTTCATGTTGCTTTTGGGGCCATTACCATTTTTGGTTTTGAATTTCAATAACTCTGAAGAGTCTGTTAAAGGTAATTGAGCTGCAGCTACCTTTAGTTTTCCGTTTGAAAGCTCGTCCAAATGCCCTAGTATGACAGCATCTTCTACGGTATCCTTATTCCACCCTAAAAAACATTTTTTCATGTGGTTGGCAATGGTAAACACTAATACTTCTTTGAGTTCATTTTCTTCCCAGTTAATAGCAACATCAATCATTCGTTTGATGTTATTTCCATAAAACCGGTATTTAGGGAAATTTTGAGGGTATGCTAATTTTCCTGGTTTTGCAGCCAATATTTCTGCTTGTGGCTTTTCAAAAGGACTATCTACATCTATATCGAAATTTGCCATAATAAAAAATTGATCCCAAAGCTTGTGTTGGAAATCAGGGACATCACGTAAATGAGGATTTAGATTTCCCATCACACCGATGATGGCTTTTGCTTTTTTATTTCGTTCAACAGCATCTGTTTCCGCCATGGTTTGTTCAATCATGATGTGGATGTGTCTTCCGTATTCTGGGATAATTAATTGCTTGCGCTTAGTGTTGTATTGCAAGGTTTCCATAAAAAGAATTGCTAATTGCTGAGTGTAGTTCAATAATGATGCAAAGTAATAAAATCAATTGAATCAACACTGTTTTTGGTTAAAATTACAAAGCCATTACCCCTTCTAAGGTACTAGACTTTTTATAAATTGAGATGACCTGCTCTGGAGAATCCATGCGTACTTTGATCGTTAAACTCGTAAAGGTTTTCTTCGAAGATAATTTTTCTGAAAAATCAGTCCTATCAGAATCAAAAAGTGCCTTTAAAGTTTCCAAGTGAGACGATTCTGATTTCACCACAAATTTAAACATATAAATTCCTGGCCAGGCTTGAGATTCAGCAAGCTGTTCGCTAAATTTTAAATAAAATTCTTCAGACGAAGTATCGTTTTTCAACAAGGCGATTACTTTTGTGTAAAGATACTGGTTTTATAGTTGATAAAAAATGCATTGATGCAGAACAAAAAAATAGTGATTAGCGGAAGTCCTGGAGCCGGAAAGACAAGTGTTGTCACGGAACTATATGCTAAAGGACATACTGTTTTTAATGAATATTCAAGAACAATTATTGAAGAAGGTAAGGAAAAGGGTAATGCGAATGCTTTTCTTTCAGATCCCTTTGCTTTTAGTGAGCGCCTTTTTTTAGGAAGGAAAGAACAGTTTAAACATGCAAGTTCACTTTCCATCAAGACGAAGGATCCCTATGTTTTTTTTGACCGCGGATTACACGATATTTTTGCCTATTTGGATGCACTTGGGAAAGCAAATGCACTGTGGAAAGAACGTGTTACAGCATTTTCGTATGATATTGTTTTTTTGTTAGATCCTTGGGAATCAATTTATAAAAATGATGCACAAAGAATGGAAACTTTTGAAGAAGCACAACAGTATTTCCCTTATATCAAACGGATCTATGAGGAAGACCATGAAGTTGTAATTGTTCCAAAAATTAGTGTAACCGAACGGGTTAAATTTATTTTACATTATTTGGAAGATAGGAATGAATAAACAGCAAATCTTAACGAAGTATTGGGGCTTTTCCTCATTCAAACCCTTACAGAAGGATATTATTACCTCGATTTTAGAGGGCAATGACACCCTTGCTTTATTGCCTACAGGAGGAGGGAAATCTTTGTGTTATCAACTTCCAGCATTACTAATGGAAGGTACAGCCCTGGTAATCTCTCCTCTAATTGCATTAATGGAAGATCAAGTAAAAAGCCTTGAGCATCGAGGCATTAAAGCGATGTATTTTGAATCACATCCCAAAAGTTTGCCCCTCTCTCAACAAATAGATAATTGTATTTACGGAAATTATAAAGTAGTATATACCTCTCCAGAACGGCTTACTAATGACCTTTTTCTTCAACAAATTTCTCAAGCTCCATTGTCTCTTATTGCTATAGATGAGGCACATTGTATTTCAGAGTGGGGTCATGATTTTCGACCTGCCTATCGCAAAATAAATAAGATCAGGTCTATTTTCCCTTCACTTCCTGTTTTAGCACTTACGGCTTCTGCAACCCCAAAGGTGGTTCATGATATTCAAAGTGAGTTAGTGTTTAAGGAACCTAAAGTATTTCGACAATCTTTTAAACGTCCCAATTTAGCCTATAAGATTTGGAAAACAGAAGACAAATACAATACGGCAGCTCAAATTTTACGGCACCAAAAAGGAAGTAGTATTATCTACTGTAATACAAGGAGACAAACGGAACAATTGGCCTATTTTTTTAATCAATCTGGCCTCTCTAGTGATTTTTTTCATGGTGGATTGAGCGCTGATGATAAGAAAAAGAAGCTTAGCGATTGGCAGAATGGTTTTATACAACACATAACCGCTACTAGCGCGTTTGGCATGGGGATTGACAAAGCTGATGTAAGAACCCTTATACATATGCAACTTCCTGAAAGTATTGAACATTATTATCAAGAAACGGGGAGGGCAGGAAGAGATGGAAAAACGGCAAATGCTTATTTATTATTTCATGAAGGAGATCCTCAAGAATTAACAAATCAATTTTTAAATTATATTCCTACAAATCAAGAGCTAACGGCAACTTATAAAGATCTCTGTAATTTTTTTCAAATTGCCTATGGAGAAGGGGTTGATCAAGTATGTATTTTAGATTTTGATCATTTTTGTGAACGCTATAAGCGCAACAGACGTAAGACATTATATTGCTTAGAACAATTTGATCGTGAAGGGATTCTTTCTATAAATACGATTAAAGAAAAGTATATAAGAATGGAGGCAAAGTGTTCTCCTGCTCAAGCTACAGCTTTTATTGAGCAGCAAACAACGGATGCCAAAGTTTTGGAATTCTTAATGAGGAAGTATCCTTACTTTTTCACCGAGAGCACCTTTATGGCCCCCTCTAAGGTATGTACTACTCTTATACTTTCAAAAGATCGGTTTTACGCTGCATTAGAGTCTCTTCAACAATTAGGCTATTTGAGGTATAATGTACCGAGCGCTCACTTTTATATAATACCTCAAACCCCCAGAGAAGATCAGTACACTTTAAAGCCTGTTTTGCAAAATGCTAAAATTCTTTTTGAACAAAAAAAAGTAAAAATTGATGCAATGATTTCCTTTACTCTCAATACGAAGTTATGCAAACGCAATCTGATTTTAGGCTATTTTGGCGATACGGTTCAAGGCGTTTGTGAAAAATGTTCTTCCCACTCATGCAGAAAAGAATTAGATTCGGAGCAGGACTTTGAAGGTAAGTTGATGCTTTTGTTGAAAGCACAGCCTCATTCTATTCAGGAGTTAAAACAAAAGTTGTATTTTGAGCCTATGGCCCTGCAAATAGTGTTAGAAAACCTATTGAATGATCAAAAAATTAAACAAAATCAATCTCAAAAGTACTATTGGACACATGAATGAAAAACAGAATCTTCCCAAGATTATATTTTATGGAACCCCTGAGTTTGCTAGATTTTGTTTAGAGAAATTGGTTGTAAAGGGCTTTCCCATTCTTGCTGTAGTTACAGCACCCGACAGAAAAGCAGGTAGAGGTAAAAAAATTAATGCGTCTGCAGTCAAGGTTTATAGCGAGGAACAAAACCTGTTCCTTTTGCAACCTGAAAATTTAAAAGATCCATCTTTTGTCGCTGTCTTAAAAAAACTAGCTCCTGAAATTCAAGTTGTTGTTGCATTTAGAATGTTGCCTAAAGTGATTTGGCAAGTCCCTAAATTGGGTACAATTAACTTACATGCTTCTTTGCTTCCTAATTATCGTGGGGCTGCTCCAATTAATTGGGTTTTAATCAATGGAGAAATAAAAACTGGTGTATCTACTTTTATAATAAATGAATCAATAGATACGGGTGCCCTTTTGTTACAGAAAGAGATTCCCATTAATGAAGAAGATACAGTTGGGCTATTACATGATGCTTTACTAAGTTTAGGTGCTCCTTTGATTATGGAAACCTTAGTTGGGTTAATGAATAATAGCTTGCAACCTATACAGCAACAGCTTAGTGGAGATGAGAAAGAAGCTCCAAAGCTAACATCAGAAAACACTCGCATAAATTGGAATGATTCTCTGAAGGTGATAATAAATAAAATAAGAGGATTAAGTCCTTATCCTGGAGCCTGGTCCCTGTATTCCAATAATGAAGAAGAAGGTAGAATTAAAATTTTTAAGGCCAATCCAGTATACATGACACACACTAAGTCTATAGGTCAAATTTGTGTTATTGATGGTGAACTTTTAATTGCAACAAAGGAAGGCTACTTAAATTGTTCTGAAATTCAACTTCCAAATAAAAAACGTATGACCGCTCAAGCCCTATTGAATGGCTATTCTTTTGTTGAAAACGCAAGGGTTTTACCTAAATAAAGTTCCCATTATCAACAAAAATCCTTACTTATTAACAAAACGACTTATTTTTTATAGAATTTGTTTGCTCCTACCAAAATCCGTATAAATTTGTTGTATAACCTTATAAAATATAACATTATGAACAAAACAGAACTAATTGACGCTATGGCGGCAGATGCTGGAATTTCTAAAGCAGCAGCAAAAAAAGCACTTGAATCTTTTTTAGGTAGCGTTGGTGGAACTCTAAAAAAAGGAGGACGTGTATCTCTAGTTGGATTCGGATCATGGTCAGTATCCAAAAGAGCTGCTCGTGACGGAAGAAACCCACAAACTGGAGCTACAATCAAAATTGCAGCTAAAAATGTTGTGAAGTTTAAGGCAGGTGCTGAATTATCAGGTTCAGTAAACTAGATCATACATTATTGATATAAAAGCTCCCTTGTGGAGCTTTTTTTTATCTTAGAATTAATGAAAGTGGGAAAAATTCTTGTTGCAACCCCATCGATTATTGGAGATGTTAATTTTCAAAGGTCTGTTGTGTTTTTGGTAGATCAAAAAGAAACAGGGACCGTTGGATTTATTATCAATAAAAAACTAGACTACACTTTGGATGAAGTCATGGAGGATGTTAATGTGAAAATCCCTATTTACTTTGGAGGCCCAGTTGAAGAAGATAACCTTTTCTTTATTCACAAAGCTGCAGAATTAATTCCCAATAGCATTCCTATTTTAAATGATTTATATTGGAGTGGCGATTACAAAAAAGTCATAGAGTTAATCAATTCAAAAAAGCTTAAAGAAAATCAAATTCGTTTCTTTTTGGGCTACACAGGTTGGGGTAAAAATCAACTTGAGGATGAAATTGAAGGTAAATCATGGGTTTTGGTAGAGGATTCTTTAAAATCGGATTGGATTACTAATGCCTCAGAGGGATTATGGAAAGAGCAAATGACAGCTTTAGGGGGGAAATACTTAATCTGGTCTAATGCCCCAGAAAATCCGAATTGGAATTAGTCAAGTTGATTCACAAATGAAGCGAAAAGTAAACCTGCCTTTTCTTTGGTGTAGTTAGTTTTTCTATAGTGTGAGACGTTTTGAATCCCTTTTTCAATTGAGAGTATAATTATTTCTTCAGATTTTTGAAGCTCAAAAGGGTTAATCACTTGTTCAAATAATTTGTATTCACCTTGTCCTTTTTCAAGCCAGAGATTAAAAGCAGCACGAAGTGCAAAGTCCTGACAGCCTGATTCTAAATTGGGTGTAAGTATATTATTTCCTTGAATCAAATACAGGGTTCCTGAGGTTGCTTCAACAAGTTTTTTTTGGTCATTTAATAAGACACAATCCTCTAAGCCATTTTCATTGGCATAGGTTTTTGCAATTTCCCTCAAAGTCTGATTTGTATTCGATAAATTAGAAAAAAAACCGTTTGAAATCCACTCTTCTTTGTATAAATCTAATGCATAATAATCTGATGATAGGGGAGTGTAGCTTGGGACTCCATCGGCTGTAAGAATAAAAAATACACCCTTCTCATTTTTTATAAACTTGAAATGAAGAAGATAATCTTCAAACAGAGTAGTATTTTGTTCTACAGTCTTATCAACTTCATTTTTTAAATGGTCCATAGTGAAATCCATGGGAATAATAAATCGATGACGTCTTAAGGCTGCGATTATCCTAAAATAGTGTGTTTCCCAAAGGAGTATCTTCCCTTTAGTGTACCTCAATCTTTCACTTATTGAAAGTTCGTAAAATAAACTTTGAATAACTATTTCGTCACCTTTCAGTAGCGATGAAACAAGGACTCCATTACAGTTGATCATGAATAAGGATTAACTTGCGCCTAAGACTTGCTTTAAATCTGAAACCAAATTATCCCAAAGCATCTTTGATTCTTCAATTTCATCATCTTCGGCAAAATCTGATATGATAAGGGAGACATCTTTAGTGATTTCATCCACCTGTATTTTGAATTCAAAGTAGTATTGATCAAAATCTTCTTCTTCGTTTTGCCATTGAAAACGAACCCTATCGTTGTTCTTTTTTTGGATTAATTTTGCTTTCTCTTCAGAATCATCCCAAATAAATATAAACAACTCTCCTCTTGAATTCACATTGTCTGCAAACCATTCTGAAAGCCCAGAAGGAGTTGATAAATACTGAAAAAGTAATTGTGGAGATGCGTGGAAGTCGTATTCTATAGCGTAGCTTTTTTTATCGCTCATGGTGTTTTTTTCAAGTTCCCAATATATTGAAAAAAGTGCAAGGAGCATAAATATTTTTATGTAATTTTAAATGCCATCATATCAATTCAATGAAGAAAAATTTAATTTCTACAGCTTTTTTATTAGTAACACTTTTTTCTTTTGGACAACAAGGAAATAATATTGATTTAGACGAAGTAGTTAATATTGCTGATGTCATCCCACAAATTTATTTAAATGATGATGTCTACTCCTTTAGGGAAAGAGATACATTACTGAAAAAGTTACTCAGATTACCATTTTGGAAAGGCTTTACAGAATTCAAAATTAATTTAGAAGATTTTGAAACTGGAAAAGTATATTCATTTGAAAGTAAAGGACCACTAAGAATTTTTATAAATAATAATGAACTGACTAAAAGACATTTGTTTAAAACTTTCACTTCGATTAAAGAACTAAGTAGAAATATAGAAAAATTTGAAATTAGAACCGACGAAGAAAAAAAGAATGTAGAAATTTTTAAAACAAATTATATAAATGAAAATGATGTAATTCTTCCAGGTGGAATAGTCTTTAAGGAGATGCAAATTTTAGAGTCAGAAAGCGATTCAAAAACATTTCCTGTTACTCATGTAACAATCACTGCAAATTTAAACTCAAAAACTCTATATAATCGGATCTCAAAAAAAGAGAGAAAACTTCCTCAAGAATTTAAACAAGCAGGATCCATTGCTCTTGACGCAATCGAAGTTGTCCAGAAATCAAAAAATGATGGACTCTTTTATAGCCCAACCTATATCAACGGAGAATTAACATTTGAAAAGAATGATAGATTAGCTGAATTATATGAAAAAGCTAAAAAATTCAAGAAAATGGGACTCAATGAGTGGGGAATTGATGTATATGCAAATAATTGGTTTACGGCACTTCGAGCGTTTATTGGAGCCAAAGCCGTAAGAGCAACATCAGATGGAATTCCTATTTTATTCAATAGTCTAACATTTGGAGACACTTTACTTCCTCTATGGGTTGTTGATGGGGTGTATTTAAGTCAAGCGCCTATATCGGTTACTGCACTTACTCCATTTATAAGAGAAGTTAAAGTACTGAAATATGCAGAGGCTGCTGAATATGGTTCTAGAGGTGCAGCAGGTGTCATTGTCATCAACACCTCAATTGGAATTCAACAAAATTCCTTAAACAAAAAAAGGAGCTATTTGGTAAAAGGAAAAAAGAACAAGAAATTAATGATTAATTACCAGGAATTTGAAAAACAGTTTAAATTAAAAATAGAGCAATTAAAATTAGAAAAGAAATATGCTCTAGAGAATGACAACAAAGTGAGATTAGATTCTTTTCAGCGGTTAATTAATAGCACACTTACTAAAAGCTATTTGTACACCATTAATTTCGTCATAAAAAATTCAGATTACGAAATTGCACCCTATTTGGCCTACACAAAAGTGAGTGATGCAAATATTTTATTACTTGATTCGATTGCGGGGAGTCTTTCCAAAAGAGCTAAAAGATCTATTTACGGTAAGAAATTTATTGCTTTGTTAAAAGAAAGAAAAGCTGAAAACTAATGTTTTCATTATTTTTCAATGGGTTACGTTCTAATAACGATAGATTACAATTGAGGATGCTATTTACACAATAAATTCCTTCCAATGTTAGACACGCTCAGTTTTTTCTATCAGTTTTTATTATATATTTGCACCCGAAATGGCGAGGTAGCTCAGCTGGTTAGAGCGTCGGATTCATAACCCGGAGGTCGGGGGATCGTGCCCCCCTCTCGCTACATTTAAGAACCTTTCAAGAAATTGAGAGGTTTTTTATGTCCTGTTTTTATTTAGTTGCCCCGCTATAAAACCCGTTGACCATGCTGCTTGAAAATTATAGCCCCCTGTTAAAGCGTCTATATTGAGAACTTCACCAGCAAAATAAAGTCCTTTTTGACTTTTACTTTCCATAGTTTTGAGATTAACAGCACTTAGTGCAATACCCCCACAGGTTACAAACTCTTCTTTAAAAGTAGTTTTACCAGCAATGACATAGGTGTCGTTTGCAAGAAGTTCTACCAATTGCCGTCCTTTCTTTTTGCTCAAGTCAATCCATTTCTTATTTGCAGAGATTCCTATTTTATCAACCAAATACTGCCACAAACGTTGGGGCAATGGAAAGGCCTTTTGGTTGCTTACTGCTTTTTGTGGGTGTTTAATGGCGCAGCTGTGTAGTTGATTAAAAAGAATTTCGGTATTTCTTTCACCAAGCCAATTTACTTGGATTTCAAAATTATATTGACACGCTGCAAGAGTGGGTGCCCCAAAGGCAGATGCCTTGAGAATGGCAGGACCACTCATACCCCAATGCGTAATTAATAAAGCCCCTTCGGTTTCTATATTATGATCTTTAATTTTCACTTTGGCGTGATCTACGGCCACTCCCATTAATTCCGTAATGGGATCTTTGGGCATATTGAATGTAAACAAGGATGGGAGGGGAGGAACTATAGTATGCTCTAAGGTTTCAAGCCATCTGAATCCTTCAAGCTTTGGACTTCCTCCAGTTGCAATGATTACAGTATCAAACTGTTGTTCTTTTTCCTCTTTTAAAAACGAGAGGCTCCAAGAATCTTCTATTTTTTTTAGGTTAGCTACAGCAGCTTGATAGACTATATCTATTCCCAAATTTTCTGCCTCGTTCAAGAGGCAATCAACAATACTTTGTGATTCATTGGAGACGGGAAATACTCTTCCATCCGCCTCAGTTTTTAGGGCAACTCCGCGGCTTTCAAACCAAGCTTGAGTGTCGGTAGTATTGAAACGGTAAAAGAGATTTCTTAATTGTTTTCCACCTCTAGGATAGGCCTTGCACAAGGTTGGTATATCTGTTGTTGCATTAGTAACATTACAGCGCCCTCCTCCCGAAACTTTAACTTTTGAGAGTACCTTCGAGGTTTTTTCAAAGAGACTCACCGCAACTTCAGGATGGTGGTATTTAGCAGACAAAGCCGCAAAAAAACCAGCAGCACCTCCACCAATTACAGCAATTTTCTTCATCTTTTTCATGCTTTGCTAAGGTAAGGAGATTCCTTTGGTTGAAACATACTTATTTTTGGGCTAGGCTATTTTTCCTTCATTACAATTTGCAGTACCATGGCAAAAAGCACAGTTAGCAATGCACCAATGACATTCAACCAAAGAAAACTCACAACATCATAATAAAAGAGACATAATATTATTGTTTCAGAGAGGAGAGCCGCCCAAAACACCGCTTTTCCTTGCACGTATTTAATGAAAATAGCGACCAAAAAAATCCCTAAAATTGTTCCATAAAATACTGAACCAATAATATTGACCAATTGAATCAAGTTTTCAAACAAATTCCCAATACTAGCAAAGAGAATGGCAATAATTCCCCAAATAAAAGTAAAGATTTTGGAAGCGGCTACATAGTTAGCTGCGGTCTTATCTTGTACATTTCGTTGGTATAAATCAACAGTTGTAGTGGCGGCTAGAGCATTTAGTTCAGAAGCGGTGGAACTCATAGCAGCAGAAAAAATAACCGCTAATAATAAACCAATTAGTCCTGTGGGTAAATAGCCTAAAATAAAGGAGATAAACACATAATCCCTGTCGTTTGTTTCTTGAGCAGGATCTACTTTAGTAATCAAATCTTTAGCTTGTTTACGTTGAGCTTTTTCGGTCTGGGTAAGTTGTTTTAGTTGCTCATGAAAATTAGCTTCCTCTGAGGAGGATAGGAGTAAGGTCTTGATATCTTTTTGAGTGCTTTGATTCTCCAATTCTAATTGATTGAAATCTGCTGCAGATTCTGAATTCTGAACGGCAGCAACAGCTTTTGGGTTGAAATGGAGTGGTGCAGGTTCAAATTGATAAAAAACAAAAACCATTACACCCACTAAAAGAATGAAAAATTGCATGGGAATTTTTAAGATTCCATTCATTATCAAGCCCATTTGACTTTCTTTGAGGGATTTTCCGGAGAGATAGCGTTGCACTTGAGATTGATCCGTTCCAAAATAGGATAACGCTAAAAATAGCCCTCCTGTTAGGCCACTCCAAAAGGTGTAACGACTGTTGAGATTGATACTGAAATCAAGAACATTTAACTTTCCAGCTTTACCTGCAAGGTGTAAGGCTTCGTTAAAACCAATACCTTCTGGGAAGCGGTAAATGATGAATCCAAAAGCGATAAACATACCTAAAAAGATGATAAACATCTGTTGTTTTTGAGTTACGTTTACTGCTTTAGTTCCCCCAATCATCGTATAGGTAATGACCAAAGTTCCCACCAAGACTACGAGAATTTTTAAATCCCATCCCAGCACCACACTCAATATAATGGCTGGGGCATAAATGGTAATTCCTGCTGCCAATCCACGTTGTACTAAAAACAATAAAGCAGTAAGGGTACGTACTTGAAGATTAAAACGTTTTTCTAGAAACTCATATGCTGTATAGACATTCAATCGGTGGTAAACTGGTATGAAAAATAGGCAAATGATGAGCATGGCAAAAGGCAGCCCAAAATAAAATTGTACAAAGCCCATTCCATCATGAAAGGCTTGTCCCGGTGTGGATAAAAATGTAATGGCACTTGCTTGTGTGGCCATTACAGATAAACCTACTGTCCACCAGCGGGCTTCATTGCCTCCTTTAAAGTATTCTTTAATGTTTTTATGACTGTTGTTTTTCCAAACGCCATAGAACACAATAAAAGCCAAGGTGGCACCCAATATGATCCAATCCAGTAATTGCATTAGCTATAAGAACACATAAATTGATAAAATCCTACCCAGTAGAGTAGGTTCATCAGAATTAATATAAAGTAGGTAGACCGTTTCATTGTCCATAAGAAATTAGGTTAGCAAACAAACGATAAGCTCCTGGAACACCAGCAGGGAGTTCTCTAAAAAAACTAAGCCCTGTAAAAATAAATTTTCCTTTGCCATAATCCGCAACTAATAAACTTCCTTGTTTTGGAGACTCTCCTTTGTCTTGCATAGATAAAAGCGGTTGATAGGCCGCATCCCAAGAATTTGAAAAATACAACCCACGCTCTTGAACCCAGCCTTCAAAATCGGTAGCCGTAATTTTATTAGGACTGTTAAATAAGGGATGCTGGGGTTGTAAAATAGTGACTTTAGCATTTTCATCGGTAACACGATCTCTTGAAAACTGAATGGGGTAGGGTCCTGCAATCTTTCCGTCAAATCCACGACTGGTGTTGTATTGAACAATTACGGTACCCCCTTGTTCCACGTATTTCCAAAGAATTTTGTTTTTAAAAGCGAGATCTTTATGGACATTAAAGGCTCGAATTCCAACAACAAGCGCAGGGAAATTACTTATGTTTTCTAAACGTAAGTCAGAGGTATCAAATTCGGTAACTTCTATTCCTATATTACGAAGATTTTCCGCCACTTTATCTCCAGCTCCTCTGAGATAGGCAATATGATTTACTTTACTTTCAAGGTCAATTTTAACCGCTTTAGTCTCATTGGGTGACACTAAATATTGCTTTGAAATATGAGGATAGTCAATTTCTTTTAATTGCATACTATAGCTTTCTTCGTTCATTGTAGCAAGGGCACTGAAAAATCCGGTTGCTGTTCCCTTAGGAGGAGTTACCTCAAATGTAAATTCTTGTGAAGCACCCGCCATTGAAATATCAAAGAGGTATGAACTCGGATTGATTTTCCAGTTTTCTGGGGTACATAAAGTTACACTTCCTTTGGTATTTGAGGTATGCGCTTTAACAGACAAGCGTACTTTTTTACTGCCTTCCTTATTGAAAAAGACCACACTTTCATTGAGCTGAATTGTTATCTTTGGTACTAATTGGAAATCTTCAAGCACTTCTCCAGAAACACGATCAGTAGTTCTGAAGTAGAGGGGAGCTTCCAATTCAATTTTAGTTCCCTCTACCGATAAATGAAAAATAGCGCGAATGGGATTGGGAGTTTCTGGAAGGCCTTTTAAAGAGGGATTACTCACTTTAAAGTTGCCCATATTTCCTTTTTCCAATAACCAATAAGGAGTGGTTTGGGTATTGGGTAATTCAATAGACTTTCTTTTTTCCCAAGTTTGATTGGTCATTAACGTTTCATTTACGTCTAAGGAGGTTATGACTTCTATTTTATTAATGGTTATATCCAATGGGCTTGGATTGAGCGCCTTGAGTACAACGGGCAAGTTTGTATTTGCAACTCCTGAAGGTTGTCTGCTATTGAATTGTAATTCAAGCCCAATACAGTTTTGAATGATACTTTTTACTTCTTTCAATTTAACTTCGCGCCAATGGGGGTTTTTGAGGTTTTCAATTTCTTTATAAATCGCTAAAAGTTGTGGAACACTCGCATGAGGTTTTTCCATCTCAAAATCCTTGAGGACTTGACCTATCATTTTTCCAATAGTGACACCGCTTGCAACACGACTCCATTGTGTATCAATTCCTGAAAAAGGATCATTGTTTGTTAGTGCAGCTCCATTTATGAGTTCCAAATATTCTTCCTGACTCCCTAAAATGGGGCTACTTCCAAAGCCTTGTGATTTATGTTGACTTCTACTTTTAGCAGCTACCTCGGCATTAGTTCGTCCCAATAGGAAATCTACAGGATTACTTTCAATGGTAATCATATTTGATTTATCTGCTTGTTCAAATTTTTCTCTACTTCCATAAGCCCACCAGGAGGTGTTGTAGAATTGTCTTTTGGGTTGCCAAAGCGAAACATTTTCAAGTTGTTCTGGATAGGCATTAGGATTACTTGCAAGTTCAAAAGCAAGTTTGCTTAATATCGCTGAACTACTGTGATGCCCATGAGTACTTCCAGACGTTCTGTGATCAAAACGATGGATGATAATATCAGGTTGAAACGCTCTTATTCGATATACTATTTGACCTAAAACTTCTTCTTTATTCCAAATGGCTAAAGTCTCGTCTGGATGTTTGGAATATCCAAAGTCGTTGGCTGTGGTGAAATATTGCTCACCTCCATCTAATTTTCTTGCTTCTAAAAGTTCTTGGGTACGAATTAGTCCTAGACTCTCCCTTAATTCAGTGCCAATTAAATTTTGTCCTCCATCTCCACGAGTCATGGAAAGGTAGGCAGTTCTGTAGTTATATTGATTTGAAAATAATGAAATCAGACGGGTATTTTCATCATCAGGATGTGCGGCAACGTATAGTACAGAACCAAGAGTGTTAAGTTTTTTGAGTTGCTTGTATATTTCAGCGCTACTTTGTGCTGTAAGGCTTTGAAGTAGGAAGGTTAAGAATAGAAAGGTAGCTTTTTTCATTGTATTTAGTTTAAACCTAATGTATCTCGAAAACGTTCATCTCCTAAATGGTTTAATTTCCAATAGGGTAATTTAAGAGTTTTAATTCTTTTGGCCGTATTGATTTGGTTTGGATTTTTGAGATTCCTTTCTTCCCAACCTAAAATGAGTTGTGGATTTTCTTTGGAAAAAGAAATCGAAAGTTGACGATCTAACTCAGGATAGACGAGTTGGTAGGTGTCATACTCGGTTCTTTTTTCTAGTTTTCCTATAGCATTATAAGGTTTGATGGGTTTGTGTTTTAGTCTTATAAATTCAAATGAAGGGAGGAGTTTGAATTCTCCAATCGGTAGTTGATCAGGCTGAGTTCGAATCCAATTCCAGATTTCATCTTCCGTAAGAACATCTTCAAGCTTTAATTCTTGATCTGCTTCTCCTTCAAAATAGGAATGACTTGAGATTTGTAATGCTTCTCTCCGATTTAATTGAGTATAGGCTTGTCCACACCATTCTTGAACAGAAGTGGTAATCTTTGCTAAAGGCTTTTTTTGACCTAAACGAGTAAACAAACTTGTCATAATAGAATAGGGATAGATTCCCGTATTGAATTTTTTAGTTCGATTTAGTTTCAACACAGTTTGAGAAACTTTGGATTTACGATTGGCTTTTACCTGTTCTTTATTTAGAAAATCTTCGGTCACATATATTAACACAGCTTTACCTTCTCTGGCTTCTCCATAACGAGACTGTGTTAATTGGTAACTGCTTAGCTCAGCAGTTCCATCAAACCAGTAGTTTTTAAAGTCTTGGGAGAGGGTAAATTGTGGTTTAGTTTTAACTTTTTTCTGGGAGTGACATCCCAAAATGAAGAGTAGGATAAATATAAAAGAGTACTTCATAATTTAATTGTTTTTAGGGCTATTGTACTTGAATGATTTCTTTGATTTTTTCTAAAACTTGAGTTACGGGGAGACCAATAATATTACTGTAACTCCCTGAAATGGATATGATATTTAAGGTTCCAAACGAGTCTTGAATTCCGTAGGCTCCCGCTTTATCCATAGGTGACCCTGTTTCAATATAGTTTTGTATCTCTGTTTCTGAAAGAGGTCCAAAAGTTACTTCAGAGATTTCATGTATGCATTCCCATTTGTGTTTTTGTAAAAACCCCACAGCGGTGATTACCTGATGTGTTGTATTGGAAAGAGATAAAAGGAGTTGCATAGCATTTTTCGCATCCAAAGGCTTCCCAAAGCATTGGTTTTTGTTCCAAACAATGGTATCTGCTGTAATGATGAGTTCATTATCTTTCACAAGATCTTGAAAGGGTGCTGCTTTTTGTTTTACTATATGCTGAGCAATTTCGGCTCCTTTTAGGTTATCTGGAAACTCTTCTACAACAGGAATTACCTTTATTGAAAAAGGAATGTCCATTTCTTCAAAAAAACGTTGTCTTCTTGGTGAGCCAGAGGCGAGTATGATGTTAAGCCCTTTAGTTTCCATATTATGCTTTTCCTGCTCCTAAATCCAGACGCCATTTTCCTTGAACACGAAGCACTTGTTCTATAATTTCCCTCACACAGCCTTCTCCGCCATTTTTATGTGAAACATAATCCGCCATGGCTTTTACATCTGATACGGCATCGGCAGGACAACAACCCAACCCTACTTTTTCCATCACGGGAATGTCTGGGACATCATCACCAAGGTAAAGAATGGTTTCTGGATCTAAGTCATAATTGTCCAAAAGGTCTTGGTACGCTTCAGTTTTATGATGAGCTCCCATATAAATATCAAAAACACCCAATTCTTTAAAACGTTCTTCTACTCCTTTATTTCTACCTCCAGTAATGATTACTATTTTGTATCCTTGAACTAAAGCACATTTCATGGCATATCCGTCTTTAGTGTCAAATGCACGAAGAAGTTCTCCTTCATTAGTGATTAATATTTTACCGTCAGTAAGGACTCCGTCCACATCAAAAATGAAAGTCTTGATGTTTGGGAGTAGGTTTTTATAGTTTTTCATTTTCATAAAATTTTTGGATGGAAGCGGTTAGAGTTTTATAGATTTTCTCTAAGTCTTCATTTTCTATAAGCTTTAGATGCCTGTTAATTGTTTTTTGATCCTTTCTCAATGCAGGTCCTGTTTGTGCCTCACGAGGGGTTAATTTTTCTTGTTTTTGAACTGTTTCCAAAAGTAAAGGTTGTAAAAGTTTAAAGGGTAACTTTTGTGATCTACATAAAGCTGCAGCTTGTGTGAGTAAATGATTGGTGAAATTATTAACCAAAACAGCAGCAAGGTGAAGGGTCTCTCTTTGACCAGAAGAGAGGAGCTGACATGAGGCTCCCAGCAAAGAGACAAGTTGTATTAAGAGTTCTTGATCTTCTTGGATTGAAACTTCTATGCCAAAAGGAACTGTTGAAAAATCAATTTCTTGATTGTTGCTAAAACTTTGGAGGGGATAAAAGACTCCTTTTCTTTTTTGAGGAATGTCATTTATAGGAACACCACCAGCAGTATGAGCCACAAAGGCGGTGTGCGGTAATTTGACTGCCACTTCAGAGATAGCGTCATCACTTACAGCTAAAAGATATAGGTCGGCCTCTTGGATTTCAGCTAGGGAAGAGGTTATTGGGATTCCCTCATCGCTTATTTTAGTTTTGGCAGATCGATCATACCATTGAACAAAATCAATTTCAGGGGAACATACAAAAGCTCGATACAGTTGTTTTCCCAGTTTTCCAGCACCTAGTAATATAATTTTCATTGTCTGCATGTAAAAATACTAAACCTAGTTGAGGTTGTAGAAAGTAAGGTGTAATTTCTCAATTTTTTATTTGTTAATTTCAATCTGAGAATACCAAGTTGCAACGATTTGTAATAGCTTTGGAAAGTAATTAGCCCCAAAAATTATAATTATGCCTCCCATAAAAGACATAGAAAACCGATTAGACGTCAAGATTTTAGTGATTCAATTTTACGAGAAAATTAGAAGCGATAAGTTGTTAGGTCCTATTTTTAATGCCACAATAAAAAATTGGCCAGAGCATTTGAAACATCTTACTGACTTTTGGGAAACACAATTATTTTTTGTTGCCAAGTTTAAAGGAAATCCATTGAAAAAGCATGTTGAAGTTGATAATCAAACGAATCATACTATACGTGCGAATAATTTTGGAAAATGTCTAAATTATTGGTTTGAAACAATTGATTTTCTTTTTGAAGGTGGGCGTGTTCAAGAGGCTAAAAACCGAGCAAGGAAAATGGGAAGCCATCTCTACCTAAAACTTTTTGAAGCCAGACCCAAAAGTTAGCATTGAAATGTTTAATTTAAAACTACCAAATCTTACTTTATGAAATTATACGACACCTTAGAGCGTTTTTACCTCAGCAAATTTTATGTTCTTATACCTGCTGCGATTATAATATTGGCTTGTACCGGATCCTTTGCCGCTTATTATCTTACCAAATCAGAGTTGGGAACATTAACTTTATTCAACTTACGCTAAGTGTAGCTGCTACTATGGCATATCTTGCAGCTGTATTGAGTCAAATGCCTCGAAAAGTTACATTTAGTTTTTTTGTTTATGGGATGTTAATTGAGCTCATTTTATTGGTAAATAATGTGACATTTTAATCAAAAAAAGGGGGTGCTATTTTAGTTCACAAGCCGTATCTTTGTTTCGTTAATGAAGCTTATTTAGATGAGAGACCAAGTGTTTAAAATTCTTTTTTCAACCCGCCTTACTGCACTCCTTTTTATCCTGTACCCAACAGCAATGGCTTTTGGAACTTTTATTGAAAGTTGGTACAGCACAGACACTGCTAAAATTTGGATTTACAACGCGTGGTGGTTTGAACTTTTAATGGTTTTTATGGCCATTAATTTTATTGGAAATATTTTCAAATATCGATTGTTGAGAAAAGAAAAGTGGGCTGTGTTAATGATTCACCTTTCTTTTTTATTAATTCTTTTGGGAGCTTTTGTCACTCGATATATCGGATATGAAGGAATGATGCCAATTAGAGAAGGAGCTTCAGAGAGTCAATTTTTATCAGAAAAAACATACCTCACTATTTTTGTGGACGGTGAAATTAATGGTGAGCCAAGAAGAAAAAAATTAGAAAGTGACTTGCTTCTCTCTGAGCATGTTGACAATACTTTCCGTTGGGATAATGATTTTAATGGACAAGAGTTTAGTATTTCGTATGTCGATTTTTTAGAAAATGCTACTGAAGGTTTAGTCCTTGACGAAACAGGAGAACGTTATTTAAAAATTGTAGAAGCCGGAGATGGAAATCGTCATGACCATTATTTGAAAGAAGGGGATATTGCCAATATTCATAATATTTTATTTACACTCAATCGTCCACAAGAAGGTGCTATAAATATTCAATTAGAAGGGGGCGTTTATACGATTAACTCTCCTTTTTCAGGACAGTTTATGAGAATGGCAGATCAGTTTCAAGGAACTATCAAAGCAGATACTGACATGCCTTTGCAATTAAGATCCTTGTATACATTGCCTAATTTTCAATTTGTGATTCCCGAACCGGCCTTGAGAGGAAAATTTGATATTGTGAAATCTGAGGAATCCGTTGAGGCAATTCAAAATGCGTTGCGTCTAGAAATTGGATCTAAAGGGGAAACGGAGATCATAACATTATTGGGAGGAAAAGGTTCAACTAATGATCCAAAAAAAGTGAGTCTTGGAGGATTAGATTTTTATTTACAATTTGGTTCCTTACCCTTAGAACTTCCATTTGCAATTAAATTAAATGACTTTATTGCCGAAAAATATCCCGGTACTGAAAAGAGCTATTCCTCATTTATGAGTAAAGTTACTGTAGAAGACCAAACTCCTTTTGATTATAATATTTATATGAACCATGTTTTGGATCATCGTGGATATCGTTTTTTTCAAGCATCTTTTAATCCCGATGAGAAAGGGACTATTCTTTCTGTAAATCATGATCAATGGGGAACGTATATTACCTATGCAGGCTATGTGATGCTATATTTAAGTATGATAGGAATATTCTTTATTGGAAAAACACGTTTTAAAGATTTATCAAATTCCTTAGAAAAAATTAATATTAAGAAGAAATCACTTACGGTACTTATTGCTCTGTTTGGTTTTTATGGAATTCCAATGAATGCACAAGATCACGCCCATGAGCAGAAAAGTGCAATTGATTTTGATTCCATTATTCAAGCAGATGCATTCTCTATTGAGCATGCTGAAAAATTTGGACAACTCATCATTCAAGATGCGGGTGGACGAATGAAACCTGCCAATACATTTTCTTCTGAATTGTTACGTAAAGTCAGTAAAAGTGACACTTACAAAGGATTGAATTCAGATCAAGTACTGTTGTCAATCATGAATAATCCAGCAGTGTGGTATAATGTACCCATGATTTATTTAAAACGAGGAAATGATAGTTTACGTAAACTTACAGGTCAAGGCATAAAAGCGAAATACGCTCCTTTGCTTTCCTTTTTTGATAATCAAGGCAATTACAAACTTGCTTCTCAACTTGAAGCAGCTTATCGTGCTTCAGTACCCAATCAATTTCAAAAGGATTTTATAGAACTTGATCGAAGAGTGAATCTTTTATATTCTGCTTTGGAGGGAAAGATTATGCGAATATTTCCTTTGCCAAATGATGAGAATAACAAATGGGTTTCCTTTCCAGAGCTCGACGAAGCTAATTTTACTGGAAAAGATTCTTTATACGTGAGAAATATATTGCCGTTGTATTTTCAATCCTTGCGATTGGCACAACAAGACAATGACTATGATCAAGCAACTAATCTATTGGAGAGTATTCACGGGTTTCAAGAGAAGTTTGGAAGTGCTGTATTGCCTTCAGAGGATCGTATTAAAGCAGAAATCACCTACAATAAATACGACATATTCAAAAAACTATACAGTTGGTATATCTATGTTGGAACGCTGTTTTTTATTGTATTAATCATACAAATTTTTAAATCCAACAAATTCATTTCTATTCTTGTAAATAGTTTTAAAGTGATATTGGTACTGCTCTTTGTATTGCATACTGGAGGTTTGATCGCAAGATGGTATATTTCCGGTCATGCTCCATGGAGTGACGCATATGAATCGATGATTTATGTAGCCTGGGCGACCCAGTTTTTTGGTTTGGCTTTTGGTCGAAAGTCCGCTTTAACAATGGCATCAACAGCTTTTGTTGCTGGAATGATTTTAATGATTGCACATTGGAATTGGATGGATCCAGCCATTGCTAATTTGGTGCCCGTGCTTGATAGTTATTGGTTAATGATTCACGTTGCGGTGATTGTGGGGAGCTATGGTCCTTTTGCTTTAGGAATGATCATTGGAGGTGTTTCACTTTTACTCATGTTAGTGGCAAATAAAAAGAACAAGCAGAAAATAAAATTACAGATAAAAGAACTAACCATCATCAATGAACTTGGGATCACGGTGGGTTTAATCATGCTTACCATCGGAAATTTTCTCGGCGGTATGTGGGCAAACGAAAGTTGGGGACGATATTGGGGTTGGGACCCAAAAGAAACATGGGCATTAATTAGCATCATGGTCTATGCCTTTGTTATTCATATGCGCCTTATTCCTGGATTACGTGGAGCATGGATATTTAATTTAATGAGTGTAGTTGCTTTTGCGAGTATTTTAATGACATATTTTGGAGTTAATTTCTACCTAGTAGGATTGCATTCATACGCGAGTGGAGATAAGATAATTACTCCTATCTTTATATATTATGCGGCTGCGTTCATTTTAGTTTTAGGGATAGCCTCGTATTTTAAATCCAAAGTACTTTATGGAAAAAATAACACCTAGTTCTTAAGATTAACCATTAAAATAAAAATTATGAAACCCTATTTTTTAGTTTTTACATTTCTTTTTAATGTCCTACTCTCCTGTACAGAAAACACAGAATTAGCCCAAGATGATAACCTTTTAAAGCAGGAAGAGAAGTGGAAGAAGCAAAAGATTACCGACTATGAGTTTAACTTACAAATCTCGTGTTTCTGTATTGTTGATTATACACTTCCAAAATCTATAGTGGTTAGAAACAATCAAATCCAATCTGTAAATGGAATTGCATACGAAGAATTGGAGTACGAAACCTATATGACTATGAATGAATTTTTTGATTATATCAAAGCTAAACAAGCGGAAAACCCAGTGGTTGAAACATTAGAATTTGACCCAACTTACGGTTTTCCAACCTATATCTATTATGATATTAGTGAAATGCTTGCTGATGAAGAGATTGGATATACCTTAACTGAATTTATTCCAAACTAAATAAAACATTACTTTTATAAAAGACAGTATTCATTTTCGTTGGTTTTAATCCATTGATAATAAGTATATGTTTTAGTGAAAAATTAAAGCTTAAATAAATGAAAAAGAAGTGGTGGATATATTCAGTAACAGGACTTTTATTTCTTGGATTTGGACTCTCATTATTGGGGGAGGCCATTATATACAAGTTCAATAATGATTTTAATTGGTTTTATTGGGGCACAGTTGCTCTGGTAGTATTCAATAGTGGTATTGCCCTTTTAGGGGAAGCCATTGTTTTAAAAGGAAAAATGAGTAATCCTAAGCGTTAAAGAAAAGAAGCGACAAATTCGTCCTCGTCACTACCTTTATTAATTTCATTGATTGATTTTTCAATGATTTCAGTTGTGTTGTCAGAAGAAAAACCTAAACCAATTATAAGACGGTGCATGAGTTTCTTTTCTGCATCATCAGCAATATGATCTGCAACAACCATTCGTGTTAAGTCATACAAGCGTTCTAACCGACTTTGTTCTGTGGCAGGAGGATTGATAGGATAATTGTTGATATTCGCTTTTATCTCTGCTACTTCGTTATCTTCGATTTCTAAATTAATCGCAGTACGATTAATAAAAGCTTCTTCTTCGGAAGAAATAACGCCATCGGCAAGAGCGATTCTAACAATTGCAGCAAAATGATCTCGATTACGAGATTTAAATCCGGGGGTATATAAATCAGAAAAAGACATGTAAAAATATTTTTTTTCAAATATAAAAAATGGAATTGGCAATAAGTTTTAAATTTGAATGTATTTTTTGAACTTAATCTAATTTTTATGAACTCAATTAAAATCCTTAAAAACAGATCAGACATTGGAGCAGGAACTCGAGGATCTGACATGGGTATAGATGCATTAGAAATTGCAGCCATAAATCAGGAGCATGATTTTTTTAATCGCCATCCTTTTATAGATATCCCTACTCATAATGAGACAGTTTATAATAAGGTAAAAAATACAACAGCCAAGAGAATCAATTTCGTTACCACACAATGTGAGCGATTGAAATCAGCTACTAAAGCCACCATTTTAGAGGCAAACTTCCCATTAATTCTATCTGGAGATCATTCTTCTGCTTTGGGATCATTAGCAGGGATTAAGAGTGCCTTTCCAGAACAGACTCTAGGTGTGGTTTGGATTGACGCCCATGCTGATTTGCATACGCCTTTTAGTTCTCCCTCGGGCAATGTCCATGGGATGCCACTAGCAGCTGCATTGGGACACGATAATATAAATCAAAAAATAAACCGTGTAAGTGCTGAAACACAAGCGGATTGGGAGCAAATGAAAAATATGGGATCGATTTCTCCAATTTTAAAGCCAGAGCATTTGATTTATTTTGGTGTTCGTGATACTGAATCTCAAGAAGATGATATTATAGAACGCTGTAAAATCAAAAATTATAAGGTACATGAAATGCAACATCGAGGTTTTGAAATGTGTATCAAGGAAGCTATTGAGAAGTTGTCTGAAGTAGATATGATCTATATCACCTTTGATGTGGATGCTTTAGACTGCGACTTAATCTCTTATGGAACTGGGACTCCGGTTTCCAAGGGATTTGACGTGGATGAGGTTGTAAGAATAATCAAAGGAATTCAAACAACTGAAAAAGTTGTCGCGCTTGAAGTTTGTGAAATTAATCCTTTGTTAGATCATAAAGGTAACCGCATGGCTGAAGCTGCCTTTGAAGTGATAGATGCTATTTTTAATTGATATCAAAACGGAATCCTAAGGATATATTTTGTTGCAGATGGGTTTGGTCTTTGAAAATATAATCTTCATCGCTGAAGATGAGGCTATTTTTTTTCTCAAAAAACTCAAGGCTTCACGCACCATTATTTTTCTTAACCAACCTTAAAAATTATCTGTTCTTCCAAATTGATATAAATGTGTAAATGCCTTAAAGAATCCTTGCATTAGAAGACCTTCAGCATTATGAATATCTTTGACATAATAACTACATACACTCAGTATTTTGGGCGCATAGTTGTCGTATAAATGCTTTTGAGCTCTCCTATTGTTGGATCTAGATGCTCTATCAGTTTAATTTCATCAGGATACAAGGGCCTTACTTTCAATTGGTGTTTTTTCGTTTCTCTTATAATAGACGTGCCTTTTTAATAAAAGGTTGCAATTGAACTGTACTTTTTTAAAAAATTTATTCTCAAGCTTTATATTGAACAAAGTTTTTTTAGGTAGGTATAATGATTTTTCTCGGCAACAGTCCCTGATTTACTTCTCTTCTTAGCAATTCTATACATCTCTTTTTTAAAGGCTTCAAGGCTTGTCTTTATCCTTGGGTTTAAATCTTTTTCTTCAGAAAGTTCAAGGATGCGTTCTGCAAAACGTATTTGAAGTGTTTTAAAAGAGTCATCTATTGAAGAAGGTTTCACTATAAATTGAAAAAAGAAATGATCTAAAATTTCATCAGGATGTAAACCTTGCCCAATAAGTGTAGTGTGTGAAGATAAGATTCGATTTAAGTTTTTTACACTTAATATTCTGTTCAACGCACTGTATTGTAAATTCTGAATTAGTTTGAGTGCACCTTGCTCCTTGATTTTTGAAATCAAGGATTTTTGTAATAGCCAGTTTTGAGGAGACCATAAATGGAAATCTAAAAAAGCTAAAGCTTCTCTTTGCTCTTGATCACTTACATTTTTAAATGGGATGTTTTCCTGCCCTTTGTTTAGAAGTGTTTCATAAACTCCCCCTACCATACGAATAACATGATAAATATATCTTCTGTATACTCCAATCATTTCATTGTAAAGTTCATTTAGATCTTCATAAGATTGCCCTTGCTTAGTAGTCCAATTATCGAGGTTTTTTACAACAATTTTTAAATTTTTCAATCCATACTCGCTTGCTTTAATTGGATCATCTCCAATATTTTCAGTTTGAGTGTCAGGATCACTTCCCCCTGAACCAAACATATACATAGGATTCATACTTTTTTGATCTACCATTTTATTTAAAAGATCTTTCTCGCTATCTGGAGTTTGATTGGAAAAATAGCGATAACCCCATTCGATTGCATAATCATCATATGGTCCTAACTGACGTACAAAGCGAATATTTTCATCTCCGGGTTGTGCGATATAATTGAATCGAGCATAGTCCATAATGGTGGTAGCAATCCCCATTTTTTGGGTAAAACTTCCAGATCGGAGGGAATCTACGGGATAAGCTGAACTGGCTTTCATATTGTGTGGTAATCCGATAGCATGACCAATTTCATGAGAAATTACACGTCGCATCATTTCTCCTATTTCTTCCTCTGGTGTGTCCAAGCTTCTCGCTTTCAGATTTGCAGCTCCAGTTTCTAACAAATATCTATTTCTGTAGGATCGCAGGTGATTGTGATACCAAATGATATCACTTTCGATGATCTCACCACTTCTGGGATCAGAAACGCTAGGTCCAGTAGCATTTCGGGTTGTAGTAGCCACATAACGTACTGTTGAGTATCGAATGTCTTCAGGACTAAAATTAGGGTCTTCTTCCTCGCTAGGTGGATCTTTCGCAAGGATAGCATTTTTAAAACCTGCTTTTTCAAATACAGCTGCCCAGTCTTCAATCCCTTTTTTGAAATAGGGTCTCCACTTTAGAGGTGTTGCTGGATCAAGATAGTATACAATTGGTTTGATAGGCTCAACTAACTCACCACGATTATAGGCGTCTAGATCGGAGGGTTCCAATCTCCATCTTCGGATGACTTTAATGTCGTCTGATTTTAATGCAACCGAACTATAATTGTATTTTTTTAAATTAAACCAACCTACGCGCTTATCAACATAGCGAACTTGCATTGGAGTTTCTGGTAAAGCAATAATAGAGTGGTTGACTTGAAAACTCATTGTATTGGTATAGTTACCCCTTGGAGGATTACCTAAGCTATACGTTAGCGTATGTCTTATCTCAATATTTTCTGGAAAGCTTTTTACAGAATCCACAAAACTTCTTTTACTGTCATTGCTTCCCATGCTGTATTCTTTTTTTATGCTTTTTCGAATAATATTAAACCCAGGAGAATCATCGTTAAAGTAGCTGCTTACATCAATTAAATAACGATCCTCTTCAGTATTATTAATGGTAAATACTGCCAAAATTGGAGGGAAATTATTTGATTTTACACTCAAAGAAATAGGATCTTCTTCTGCCGCTACGTTCACAAAACTTTCTTGTGTCAATAAAATTCGTTTTCCTTTTTTCTTGAAATGAATGAGTTGTTGACTTGTCTTAGAACCAGCATTAATATATGCTTGATAGTTTGAGGGTAATTTCACAAAACGTGTCACCATTAGCAAGTCCTTTTCTAAAAGAGAATCTGATAATTCAAAGTAGATTTTATCTTCCTTGTGATAGGAGGTGATTAATCCTGCTTTTTTTTGCATCTTTTGCGTCAAAGAATCAATGGATTTTAATTCATTTCCACTTTTGGATTTTTGAGCTGAACTAATGAATCCAATATGAACAAATAATAATAATAAGAAGGCTTTAAAGTATTTCATTTTTTAGACATTAAAAATCCAAGTTCTAAAAAAAAGATGAGAAAGATTAAAAGATCACAATAAATAAAAGTGTAAATTGTTTCTTTTAATATAAAATTTAGCAAATGAAGTCTTTATTGATGTCAACTTTATGTGCCTTGTTATTTTTTCCATTCCAGGGAATAGAAGCACAACGTAAACAGAAAAATCAGAAGCAAAAAGCAAAAGAAGTTTCCTTAAATGCCTTTAAGTTTAGGAATGTGGGTCCTGCTTTTTTGTCTGGGAGGATTGCTGATATTGTTTTTCATCCAGAAAACGATAATGTTTGGTATGTAGCAGTTGGCTCAGGTGGAGTTTGGAAAACTGAAAATGCAGGAACCACTTGGAATCCCATTTTTGATGATCAATCCACTTACTCAACAGGTTGTATTACTCTAGATCCAAGTAATCCCTCTACGGTATGGGTTGGTTCTGGGGAGAACGTTGGTGGACGTCATGTTGCTTACGGTGACGGTATATTTAAGAGTACTGATGATGGAAAAACATGGAAGAACATGGGTTTAAAAAACTCTGAGCACATTTCAGAAATCATTGTTCATCCAGACAATTCTGATGTTGTTTGGGTAGCGGTTCAAGGTCCACTTTGGAGTAAAGGGGGCGAAAGAGGATTGTATAAAACAACTAATGGAGGAAAAAGCTGGAAACAAGTATTGGGAAATAATGAATGGACGGGTGTAACTGATATTATGCTAGACCCTAGAAATCCTCAAATTTTGTATGCAGCCACTTGGGACAGACATCGAACAGTGGCAGCTTTAATGGGAGGAGGACCTGGATCGGGAATCCATCGATCTGATGACGGAGGTGTTACTTGGAAAAAACTAAGTGGTGGGCTACCCTCATCAAATATGGGAAAAATCGGAATTACACTATCTCCACAGCAGCCAGACGTTGTTTATGCTGCAATAGAATTGGATCGAACCACAGGAGCTGTTTATCGTTCTACAAATCGGGGAGAATCATGGACTAAAATGTCAGACACAGTTTCTGGGGGGACTGGACCTCATTATTATCAAGAATTATATGCAAGTCCACATGAATTTGATCGATTGTATTTAATGAATGTAAGGGTGTTGACTTCAGCCGATGGAGGGAAGACATTTAACCAATTACCAGAGCGTGCAAAACATTCAGATAATCATGCAATCGTATTTAAAAAAGACGATCCTAACTATATCATGTTAGGAACAGATGCTGGAATCTATGAGAGTTTTGATTCTGCCAAAACATGGAGGTATATAAAGAATTTGCCTCTTACTCAATTTTATAAAGTAGCTGTAAATAATGCAGAACCTTTTTACCATATTTTTGGTGGTACACAAGACAACGGGTCAGCAGGTGGACCCTCTGCAACTGATGAGCGTGAAGGAATTGCCAATAAGCATTGGTACAAAACCTTATTTGCAGATGGACACCAGTCAGCTACAGATCCTGTTTACAATGACATTATCTATGCTGAAACTCAACAGGGTGGATTGCATAGAATTGACTTAACTACAGGAGAACAGGTTTCTATCCAGCCTCAAGCAGGAGTAGGAGAGCCACATGAACGTTTTAATTGGGATGCACCCATCTTAGTGAGTCCTCACAATCCAGCTCGTTTGTACTTTGCTTCCTATCGTGTTTGGAAATCAGAAAGTAGAGGAGATGATTGGGAAGCTATTTCGGGTGACTTAACTAGAAATGAAGATAGAATTACTTTGCCGATCATGGGACGCCAACAAAGTTGGGATAACGCTTGGGATGTAGGAGCTATGTCTAATTATAATACCATTACTTCTTTAGCAGAATCTCCAATTCAAGAAGGATTATTATACGCTGGAACTGACGATGGTTTTATTCAAGTTTCAGAAAACGGTGGCGATACATGGCGTGCAATACAAGTAACTGCCTTGGGACTACCTGCTCGTTCTTTTGTCAATGATATTAAGGCAGATTTGTTTGATGTCAATACAGTCTACGTAGCCTTGGACAATCATAAGGAAGGAGATTTTAACCCTTATTTGTTTAAGAGTACAGATAAAGGATTGACTTGGAAGTCAATTTCTAATACAATTCCAAAACGTACTCTAATTTGGAGAATGGTTCAAGATCCAGTAAAGAAAAATTTACTTTTTGCAGCTACAGAATATGGAGTCTATACTTCCTTAAATGGTGGAAACTCTTGGCAAAAACTTCCAGGAACACCAACAATTTCTATTCGGGATTTAACAATACAGAAGCGTGAAAATGATTTGGTTGCAGCATCATTTGGCCGAGGATTTTTTGTATTAGATGATTATTCTGCTCTTCGTGAATTCACAGAAAGTAACTTAAGTCAAGAAGGAAAATTATTTTCGCCCCGTCCTGCAAAATGGTTTGTACCCAGAAGTAATACAGGAAATACAGGAGCGGATTATTATTTTGCAAAAAACCCTGAATATGGAGCAGTATTTACCTATCATTTATCGAAAGAGTATAAGACTCAAAAGCAATTGAGAGTTAGTAGTGAGAAGAAACTTAAGAAAGAGAATATTCCCTTTCCAGGTTGGGATGCGCTTGATGATGAAGCAAAGGAATCTGCTGCTCAAGTGATCTTAACAATAGAAGATGAAAGTGGAAATATCATAAATAAAGTTGCTCAAAAAGCGAGTAAAGGAAGTCATCGAATAGTTTGGGATTTAACTCATTTTAATCCTTTTGCAATTTCAAGTAATGGTTCTTCAAGAAGGCGTTATGGAGGAGGAGGGGCTTTGGCTATTCCAGGAAATTACTCTGCCTCACTCCATTTTGAAAAAGAAGGGGTGATTACTCCACTTGATGGTCCAGTATCATTTGAAGTAAAGCCTATTAGAGAAGGAGTGTTGAAAGGTGCTAGCTATGAGGATTACGATTCTTTTCGGGTTGCCCTTACGAGTTTGCTGAAAGAGATCAATGCTGTTCAAGATGTACTTAATCAGAGTACAAACAAGCATAAGGCTTTAAAAGTAGCTTTGTCAAGGACAAATATCACTCCAGGAGACACCGAAGCTCAATTGGCAGCTATAGCTAAAGAAATTGATGCAATAAAAAAAATACTTTCTGGAAGTCCTTCCAGAAGTGAAATTGGTGAGCGGAATCCAGCTGGAATGCAGAACTATTTATACAATGCAATGAATGGCATGGAAAATAGTTATGGTCCAACAGCTGTTCATAAAAAGAGTTTTGCTATTGCTAAAAAAATGCTGGCAAACATCAAAGGAAAAGTAACGGACGTTGATGCTTCTTTTGGTCCTATAGAAGATGCCCTGAAAGCGGCAAGAGCTCCATATATCAATGGTCAAGGCATAAATTAATAAGAATTGTTATAAAATAGAAAAGGCTGTTTTGGAAAAAACAGCCTTTTTTTATGAAGTTAAACTATTTAAGTTTTTGAAATAAAATTAGGTGATAATTCAAAACATTCCAGATTGAAGTATTTAGTTGCAGCAAGGAGATGGTCAAAAATATCTGCAGCAATATGCTCGTAATTTTTCCAATCTTTGTCCACACTAAACACATAGACTTCTAAAGGAATCCCCTGAGCGGTTGGAGAAAGTTGACGACACATGATGGTCATATTAGGGTTTACCATTGGATGTTCTTTCAAATAGGCTTCTGTATAATTTCTAAACAAACCAAGATTGGTGAAGTTTCTGCCGTTAATCAGGAGTTTTTTATCATTTTTTTCTCTCTGGTTAGACGATTCAATTTCAGCTTTTCTCTTTTCAATAAAGGGTTTGATTCGTTCAATTTTTTCAATCTCCACAAGTTCCTCAGCTTCTAAAAAATGGATACTACTGATTTTGATAAAGAGTGAACGTTTAATTCTTCTCCCATCAGAATCGCTCATCCCTCTCCAATTGATAAAAGCGTCTGACAGTAATTTATAAGTAGGTATAGAGGTAATTGTTTTATCAAAATTCTGAATTTGAACTGCTGATAAACTGATTGAAATCACATCTCCGTCTGCATTATTTCCGGGCATGGTAATCCAATCTCCTATTCTTACGGTATCATTTACTGTAATCTGTACACTTGCCACAAAACCCAGTATGGTGTCTTTGAATACAAAAAGCAACACTGCTGATAAAGCTCCCAAAGTAGTCAGGAATGTACCCACATCTTTTCCCGTCAATACCGATAATATCAAGATTCCTCCAATAAACCAAAGGAAAATCATGATCACCTGAATATAGCTGTCTATTGGTTTATCTTTAAAAGAGGGAATTGTTTTGATATAATCATTGATTGTTTTGAGTAATGCTCGAATTAAATTGATAATAATTACAATAGAAAACGCTTCTAATATGTTTTTTAAGAGTTCAAAAACAGTTTGATTATTTGAGAAAATTTCAGGAAGAAATTGATATAAGAACAATATTGGAAATAAATATGCAAGACGTTTTGCCGTTTTATTTTTTATCAAAAGGTCATCAAAATGAGTTTTTGTTTTTCTAGAAATACGATAGAATAGACCAAGCACTACTCTTCTTGAAACCCAGTATATTATACTACTCATCACAAGGAAAATGATTACTAGCAAGACCCTACTGGTCAATTCTGCCCAAAATAATCCAAACCCCTGATTGGTTAATGCTGAGCTGAATAATTCAATAATTTTTAACATAATTTCAATATTTAAAATTTTGGTCCCTTTATGAGTTGCATACAAAAGTTATTTTAACTCTTTATTTCACAGCGCTTTTAATAATAGAAGTAGCAATGGTTTTAATTCTTTCTGCAAGCGCAATAAAATCTTTCTTTTGGGTTAAAGGATTCATCAAAACGGTTCTTAAATATCTTTTTCCTTGTACCTCGCAGGAAGTTATGTAGAAATCTCCAGTTTCTATGAGTCGATAACGTAAATTTAATTGTTGTTCATCAGAAAATATCTCAGGTTGATATTGAAAACATAAAATATTAGATTCCGGTTTGTAAGGACAATGAAAGTCTGAACGTTCTCTAAGGTAGTTATAGAGTTCTTTTGCTTGCTGAAAACTATTTGAAATAAAATCAGAAATAGCTTTTTCACCCTCCAATGCAAAACTCCAATAAAGTTTAAATCCAAGAGCAGATTTTGTGCATTCTACTGTAAAGGGCATAGAATCCATTCCTATGACATCCCCTTCATGAAAAACATAACTTCCTTTCTGTTGAAAGGTGTTGACTTGAGATGTGTAATTTTTATAGAGAACTGCAGTACATAAAGCAGATACTCGCATCATTTTATGAGCATCCCAAATTAAAGAATCGGCACGTTCTATTCCTCCTACTCTTTCTTTATCTTTTTCTGATAGTAATGCTACAGCTCCATGAGCTCCATCTACATGATACCATAAACTGTGTTTTTCACAAAAGTTAGCCACATCGTCTAAGTTGTCAAATAAACCTGTAGAGGTTGCACAGGCATTGGCTACAACAGCCATCACTCGTTTTCCTTTTTTTAATTGTTCTTGATATACTGATTCTAAAGCGGAAGTGATTAATACTTCATTTTCATCGACAGGAACTGGTACGAAGGCATTCTTTCCCATACCCATTATAGAGATTGCTCGGGCAATGGAGTAGTGGGCTGTACTTGGTCCCATTACTACTAAATCTTTAGGAGACCCTTCAGTCCAAGCTTCTGGTGCAATAGCCGCTCGGGCTGCAGATAAAGCAGTTAGGTTTGCAATTGAACCTCCATGGGTTAAAACTCCACTACCGCTATCTTTATGGAGTGTAAAATCTTGTAAATTATCTCCTTTAAACCAACCCAATTTGGATAACATCCAATTCATCATAAAAGCCTCTAGGGTAGCCCCAGCGGGTCCCATCTCATACAATGAACTTGGATTATTAACGGTGCCATGAATCCAATCAGGGATTCCAGATAGATCTTGAGGGACAGCAACTTGATGTCCCATATACCTCGGGCTTCGAAGGTGATTGGTGTTTTCTAAGTATTTTGAAATAAAGTCTTTAATTGATGTAACAGAATTAAATCCTTTTTTGAAATGTTTCTCTACTTCAAGTTTCTCTGCTATTTTTTCGGGACTTTGTTGTTTTAATACTTGAGTGTTCCCGTTTTTACTTTCAGATATATAATGTTCAATGAGTTGGCTTATCTCATGATTTACTTCTTCAAATTGAAACGAATTATGATCTTCTTGTTTGTACATTTTTTTTTAAAACCCAAAATTAATCAATTTTGTTATGCTTGGATTTAAAAGTTGGATCATATCGAAAAAATAAATTTGCCCAAAGCACTTTAGATAATGCATTAATATATGGCATTAGTAAAATCAAGAGTCCAGTAATGAGAAAGAACACTTGAATCATTCCAAGATGTAGACCTAAAAGAAGTTGAAAGAGATATATAGAAACACTCAACCCAACTCCTAAGCCATAGGATACATACATTGAACCATAGAAAAAACTTGGCTCAATTTTGAATTTTAATTCACAATGAGAACAGTGTTCCCTAATTTTATTAAACTTTGACAAGTCATAGGGTTGTGATACTAACATTTGACCCTCTCTGCATCTGGGGCATTTTAGGAAAAGGATACTATGTATTTTTGATGTCTTGATTGTTATTTTTTTTCAATGCTATTGAATCAATTTTCTTTTTCTGTAATAATGGTTACATAGTTCTCTTAAATGGTATTGAATATACGCGGTAACCATAAGGTGATTTGTGGAATAAATGTAATTAGAATCAAAGCTAAAATCATTGAAAAAAACATTGGAAGTAGTGGGCGTATAACTTTTTCTATACTAGTTTTTGCAATTCCAACACCAACAAAAAGTACTGAGCCTACTGGTGGAGTACACAATCCTATGCACAGATTGAGGACCATCATGATACCAAATTGAATAGGATCAATCCCTAAGGTTTTTACTACAGGCAAAAAAATAGGAGTAAAAATCAATACTGCAGGTGTAATGTCCATAAAGATCCCAATAAACAAAAGTAAAATATTGATTATAAAGAGGATGATTATTTTGTTGTCGCTTATGTTTAACAAAAAATCACTTAAGTTTTGTGGGATGTTTTCATAGGACATAATCCATGACATTCCCATTGAAGCTGCTATAAGGAGCATGACTACTGCACTTGTTTTTGCAGAGTCCAACAAAATTTTAGGAATGTCATTGAATTTAATTTCTTTATACACAAAGCCTAAGACAACAGAATATAGAACAGCAATTGCAGAGGCTTCAGTTGCAGTAAAAAGACCACCAACGATTCCACCAATCACAATCACAAGTAATAGTAAACTGGGAAAAGCAATTAGAAAAGAGTGAACTATTTCATTGAGAGAGCTTCTTTTGAAAGTCTTATAGTGATGTTTTTTTGCCAAAATTCCTGCCACAATCATAAGGAATAAACCTGTTAATATTCCTGGGATATAGCCAGCTAAAAATAATGCTGCTATAGAAACTCCTCCGCTAGCTAGAGAGTAAACGATGAGCACATTACTTGGTGGAATTATGAGTCCAATAGTTGCTGAGGTTATATTGACTGCCGCTCCGTATTGTTTTGCATACCCTTCTTTCTCCATTTCGGGCCCTAATATGCTTCCCATTGCTGATGCCGATGCCATAGCAGATCCTGCAATTGCTCCCATAAGCATTGCGGAAATAATATTAATTAAGGCTAATCCACCTGGAAGTGCCCCTACTATAGTTTTGGCAAAGCGTATTAAACGATCTGCAATCCCTCCTTGTGTCATCAATTGTCCAGAAAGGATAAAGAATGGAATGGCCAGCAATGCAAAACTGTCAAGCGCAGTTGCCATTCTTTGAGCAATGGTTGTGACTGCCGGTAATAAGGGGATTGATACAATGATAGTTAATAATGAGGAGATTGCAATGCTCCATGCAACTGGGGTTCCAATACATATAAAAAATACAAAACTTAAAACGAGTATTATGACAGGTAAAAATTCCATGACTTATTTTGAGCTTTTTGTTGTTTCATAAAAGATAATGAGTAGTCCACTAATTGGAATAATTAGATAAACTAAGGCAAGTGGAATTTGGAGTGCAGGAGAGTATTGCTTTAATTTCATAGTAATGAAAACCAAACGTCCTCCTCCAATTACAAATCCTAAAGCAGCAAAGGTGATTAGACTAAACGAAATAAAATCTTTGAGCCATTTTTTTAATTTTGATCCACTTTTTTTTGCAAAATAATCAATGGCAACATGTTCGTCTCTACCTGAAACGTACGCTGCTCCTAAAACTCCAAGCCACACCATTAAATACCTTGCTAATTCTTCTGTAAAAGAGCTTGGGCTGTCTGTGAAATACCTACTAAATACTTGCCATAATACATTTATCACCATCAATCCTAGGATTAGTATGAGTATCTTGCCAACCAAGGTGTCAACTTGAGTTCTAATTCTTTTCATCTTGAATTTGATTGATTAAAGATGCGATTACTGAATCTTTTTTGAATTCTTCATACATTCCCTTAGTTGCCTTTTGAAAGGGTTCTTTCTTGGGATAACTGACGATTACTCCCGCAGCTATTACTGCCTCTAACGCTATATTTTCAGAAATAGTCCAAAATCCCCTTTGGTCTTTGACAGATCGATCAATAGCCGCTTGGAGCCATTCTTGTTCTTGGATATTTAAACGGTTCCACAAGTGAGTACTTACCAAAAGAATATCTGGAATCATGGTGTGTTCATCTATGCTATAATATTTACACACTTCGTAATGTCTAGAGAGATAAAAACTTGGGGGATTATTCTCAGCGGCATCCACCACGCCTTGTTGAATAGAAGTGTATAATTCTCCCCATGAAATTGGAGTAGGGGAGCCTCCAAGTTGTTTTACCATTTCAAAAGCTGAAGCACTTTCTTGAACTCTAATCTTTAAACCTTCAAGATCTTTAGGGATGGTGATTGGACGATCACGTGTATAAAAACTTCGACTTCCAGAATCATAATAACCAAGACCTTTGAGCCAAAAATCTTCTCCATCTTTTAGAAGAGACTTTCCAATAGGACCATCTAAAACGCGAAATAAATGTTCTTTATCATCAAAAAGAAATGGGAGACCGAATATTCGCATATTGGGTGCGAAATTTTCCATGACTGCACCAGATACTTTAGTCATGTCCAGACTTCCAATTTGAAGCAATTCTAAACATTCTCTTTCACTTCCCAATTGTTGGTTAGGATAGATCTGTATTCGCATTTTACCACTAGAAATTTCATTAAGATACTGATCCGCTTTTATCATAGCTTGATGAACAGAATGACTAACGTCTAATCCATGGCCTAATCGAATGACGCGGAATTTCTTTTCATTATCACATGAAGTGATAAATAGGATTAAGACTAGGGCTAAAAGTTGTTTCATAATCTTTTAAAATAACGGATCCATCGAAAATATAATTAATACTTAAAATACTCTTTTGCGTTGTAATAACATATGTCAGAGACGATTTTTCCTACCCATTTTGGGTCGTTAGGGAGTAGCCCCTTTTCCATTTCTTGACCGAAAATATTACACAATAATCTCCTGAAATATTCATGCCTTGGAAAAGATAAAAAACTTCTAGAATCTGTAAGCATTCCAATAAAACAGCTAATCAATCCCATGTTTGACAGAGTATTTATTTGATTAGACATGCCGTCTAATTGATCCATAAACCACCATCCTGATCCCCATTGAATTTTCCCTTTAGCACTTCCATCATTAAAATTCCCAATCATGGTTGCCATGATTTCATTATCAGCAGGATTGAGATTATATAAAATTGTTTTTGAAAGCTGATCGGTACTGTCTAACAAATCTAAATAACGTGAAAGTCCGAATGCGATAGAATAGTCACCAATAGAGTCCCAACCGGAATCTGGCCCCATTTTATTTAGCATCCTGGTATTGTTATTTCTCATGGCTCCTAGATGGAATTGTTGCACCCACCCCAGTTTCGAATATTCTTTTCCTAAAAATATCAGAAGTGCTGTTTGAAATTGCTCAGATTCTAACGGGCTAATATTTTCACCTGATCTTTTCGCTCTAAATATTCTGTCAATTTCTTTTTGGTCGGTCAGTTGGAAAGGAATGTATTCTAGGCCATGATCTGAAAGTCTACAGCCTTTACTGTGAAAAAAAGTAATTTGTTTTTGTAAAGCGATGCATAAATCTTCATAAGTGTCAATCGAACCATTTGAGGCTTCTTCTAATTGATCAATATAGGTGTTATACGAAGATCCATTAATGAATAAAGTTTTATCGGGTCTGAAGGCAGTATTAACTTTTGTATTAAAATCTGATTTTGCTAAAAATGTATGATGCTGTAAACTATCAATAGGATCTTCGGTTGTACAAAGCATTTCAACATTCATTTTTTCAAGCAATGATTGCGTTGAATATTCTTTTGTTTGTGTTAAGGCAGAAGTTTCTTCATAAATAGCTTCTGCATTTTTTAAAGAGAGTTGTTCCTTAATTCCAAAATATCGACTTAGTTCAAGATGTGTCCAATGATACAATGGATTTCTTAACATATAGGGCATAGCTTCAGCAAACTTGATGAATTTGTCTTTATCTGATGCATCACCGGTTATAAATCTCTCATTTATACCTAATGTCCGCATAGCTCTCCATTTATAGTGATCATCAGCAAGCCATAGCTTTGTAATATTGTTGAATAAGGTGTTGTTTGCAATGGCCTCGGGCGATAGGTGATTGTGGTAATCAATTATTGGAAGCGGAGCGGCATAATTATGATAGAGCTCCTTAGCTTCTTTGCTCTCTAGTAGAAAGTCGGAATGAATAAAATTTTTTTGAGATGAGTCCATTACAATAATTGAATTATTATTTAAATCTTTGGTTCCCAGCCCATGGCATATTCTCGTTTCCAATTTTTCATTACCATTGCATTATTCAAAACTTTTCCTGATTTTCGATCAATATGAAGTGTTTCTCCCGCATCCTGAGCCATATTGGCAAGATGACATAACATAGTTGAAATACTAGCGTCTTTTATTTCAGCATTTAAAGATTTTTCTTCTCTTATGGCATTAAAAAGATTTTCGACATGATTCACATCCAACTGACCTTGGCCTCGGGTATCCGTGGTTTGACTTACAGCATTTTCAAATACAGATTTGATTAGATTTCCTCCAAGGTCGAAAAGTTTATAAAAATTTCTATCAAGTTGAATAACTCCTTTACTACCATAAATGGTTACTCCCCTCCCTGGACGTTTTGGTTGGATTAACCCTCGACTATGTCCAGTCCACGAGATAAATTTATTTTTAGGATATTGAAAAGTAACCTGTTGATTGTCTACAAATTCCCAATCATCTTGAAAAGTGTATTTCCCACCAACTGAGGTAACGCTTTCAGGCAATTCCTCATTCAGAGCCCAGCGGCAAATGTCAATTTCGTGAGTTCCATTATTATGAACTTCTCCTGTCCCCCAATTTCTGAACCAATGCCAATTATATGGATGAATATTATCCTTGTAATTTTTTCTAGGTGCTGGACCTTGCCATAATTCCCAGTCCAAAGTTTCAGGCACAGGAATTTCTTTACCAATTCCGATAGACCCTCGATTATTTGAATAATAAGCTTCTCCTTTATAAGCTTCTCCAATGATCCCATTTCTAATATCTGAAATCGCTTGAATAGTTGTGACAGCAGAGCGTTGCTGGTTTCCCATCTGAACTTTGAGACCATATTTTTTTTGAGCAGCGACTAATAAATCATTTTCATGAGGATTATGGCTACAGGGTTTTTCTAAGTAGACGTGTTTACCTGCTTGCATCGCCATGATAGCCATAGGGGCATGCCAATGTTCTGGTGAGGCAATAAAAATAGCATCAATGTCTTTGTTTTCTACAAGTTTCCTGAAATCTTTTTCAACCTTAGGAATATAACCTAAGTTTTTTTTACTCCAGAGGTTGTGTTCTTCAATGATTTCATCATCAACATCACAACTGTAAACTATATTAGCATTTTTTTGAAGATGGATAGCGGCAGCATGAGCTTTTCCTCTACTTCTTACTCCAGCAATAGCACAATTAATTCGATCATTTGCCCCAAGGATATTTCTACCAATCATAAAGTTTGGGCTTAATGCACCCACAACTACAGAAGCTGTACCAAGGGATGTCTTCTTTATGAAATTTCTTCTTGTATTTTTCATAATTTAAAATTCTCTGATTTTAATGTTTTTAAAAGAAACTTTATCGCCGTGATCTTGGAGTAGAATTACTCCTTCAGGCCAGCGCCCAAATTGTTCCCATTTCTCATATTTACTTTTTTCTACCAAAGCTTCAAAAACTTGACTAAATCGGTCAAATTCAACAACTTTTACGTGATTCAACCAATGTTCTACATGTCCATCTTTAACCACTATTCTTGCGTTATTCCATGTGTTAATTCCTTTGAAATTTTTACCTCTACCTCCTGTCGTCCTGTTTTCAGCACGAATTAAATCATATAGTGAACCAACAGTTCGATTTCCATTTTTCCCAAGTTTTGCATCTGGATGATTTTTGTCATCTAAAATTTGAAATTCCAATCCAATAGCCGATCCCTCTCCTTGATTCAAATCCGTATTTACAAAGTATTTTATCCCACTGTTGGCTCCTTTTGTTAAGTTGAAATCAACACTTAATTCAAAGTTTGAAAATTTTTCAAGGGTAACAATATCGCCTCCATTTTCAGATTCTGATCCGTCAGCGGCTTCAACTTGCAGTGTTCCTTCTAAAATATTCCAGCCTTTTTTTGGAAACATTTTTCCTTTGGCACTTTCCCAACCAAGGGTGGTTTTTCCATTCCATAATAAACGATACCCTTTGCGAATTTCATTAGGAGTGAGTGTGTTGTCTAGGTAACTGATTTCATCAGCATAAGTTGAGATTGGATTTCTAAACTTTTCAAGAGATTGGGTTAAAATTTTAATGTTTTTCCACCGTACTTTTTTTCCATCATCTTCTTTATTACCAATGCTGTGAACTTGAAAAGCAATAAACCCATCAGGAGTCATGTTGTCTACCAAATTTGCACATTGAATTCCATTAACAAAAGTTCTTATTTGATCTCCTATCGCTTCAATGCGGTAGTGATTCCAGTCACCATTTCTGAATGCTGTTTGACCTGTTTTATTTCTTGTTAGAGGATAGAGCCATCCACGCCTGGCTTCATCATAAATACCTCCAGCCCATCGTCGATCGCTTGTTTCTATTTCACACTGATACCCATGCACTCGACCGTTTTGATATTCAGCAAAACTGTTACTTCTAAATTGGACACCAGAATTAAGTCCATTATCAATCTTTACATCAAATTCTAGTATAAAATCAGTGTATTTTTTTTTGGTTGCCAAAAAACTATTGGGTGTATTCAGTTTAGAAATCCCAACTAGTGTATTATTTTCAATTTCATAAGAGGCATCTCCATTTAATTTCTCAAATACGTCGAGGTTACTTCCATCGAAAAGTATTTCCCAAGGGGTGTTTTGGGCTTTGGGTAATAAAGGATTACACAGGACGAGTAGAAGTGTGATAATGGCCAATTTCTTTTGAGTATTTTTCATTTATACAGTTAATTTTTTCGAAGTATTGTTTTAAAGTTTATTTAAATAAACGCTTTGATTACGAATATAAACTTTTTTAAAGTTGCGAGGAATCCAATATTTCTAATACTTTTATAGTTACCAAAATATCTAAAACAAATGAAAAAAGATAGGAGAAAATTTTTGGGAACAGCTGCAACCCTATTATCTGCCTCGGTGGCTTATCCAAGCAGTAATTTTTCAATCATCAACTTTAAAAAAGTAAATACCGTTAAAATTGGGATTATTGGTACTGGAAGTAGGGGGATGGGATTAATGCGTATTCTTAACAGAATAGAAGGTTTAGAGATCATTGGTTTGTGCGATACGTTGAGTTTTCGATTGAAAGATGCTTCTAAAATTTCACCTAATGCTAAAAAGTATAAAAATCATATTGCGCTTCTTGAAAATAAAGATATTGAAGCAATAATCATCACTACTCCTTTGAATACTCATGCAAAAATAGCTTCCGATGCAGTGGATGCTAATGTGCATATTTACTGTGAAAAAACAATGGTAAAAGGGGCAAAGGAAACAAAAGACTTAGTCAATAAAGTTTTAAAAAGCCATAAAAAAATATTTCAAACGGGGCATCAATATCACAGTTCTCGATTATATACTCATGCAGTAGAGCTCATCAAAGATGGTAAAGTTGGAAAAGTTAATAGTATAAGAGCCCAATGGAATCGAAATGGAAATTGGAGACGTCCTGTTCCTGATCAAACATTAGAAAGACAAATAAACTGGAGAATGTACCGAGAATATTCCTACGGATTGCTTGCAGAATTGAGTTCTCATCAAATTGATTTTGCTAATTGGTTGTTCGATTCTCATCCAGAGAAAGTTACGGGTTTTGGTGGTATAGACTACTGGAAAGATGGCAGAGAGACCTATGATAACACTCATGTGATTTATGCATATCCAAACGGTGTAAAAGCAAGTTATACGTGTTTGACAGGAAATGCAAAGGACGATTATAAAATACATGTGATGGGGGATAAGGGCACTATGGTACTTGACTATGCGAAAGCTTGGTTTTATCCAGAGGGATCTTATACTAAAAAGTACGGTGATGTGGATGGAGTTTCTGGTGCTACAACAAATTGGGAAGCGGGGAAAGGAATACCATTAGACTTTGATCATATAGATCCTACCCAGCAAGCACTTGAGGACTTTCGGGATTCCATAGTCAAAGGGATACCTCCTTTGTCCGATGTTATTTCTGGCGCTAAGGTGTCTTATGCAATTGATATGGGAATTCGTGCTATGGATCAAAATAAAACCATTGAATGGGATCCCTCTTATAATTTTTAGAATATAAATATATGTTTTCATTACACAATAAAGTAATTGTACTCACGGGAGCTACGGGAGCATTGGGAGGAAGTTTAGTACTCAGTTTGACTGAAGCCAAAGCAAAAATTGTCATTTTAGGACGAAACCAATCTCTTTTGGATGCTCTTTTGACCAAAATTTCCCCCTCAACAGAAAGTGCAGCTTTTGTTGTAGACGTCTTGGATAAAAAATCTTTGGAAGAGGTAAAAAATCAAATTATAAAACAATTCGGTCATATTGATATATTAATCAATGCAGTAGGAGGTAATCTTCCTGGTGCTGTAATTGCCTATGATCAATCCATTTTTGATCTGTCTGTGCCAGACTTTGATGAAGTCATGGATCTAAACCTTAAAGGTACTGTTTTGCCTTCTTTAGTTTTTGGTAAATCTATGAGTGAAAAGGGGAAGGGTGCCATTGTTAATTATTCTTCAATGACAGTTGATCAGGCACTCACCAGAGTTGTAGGCTATTCAGCAGCTAAAGCAGCAATGGAGAATTTCACTCGATGGATGGCAGTTGAGATGGCACTAAAATTTGGAGATGGGATCCGTGTTAATGCCATTGCCCCTGGTTTTTTTATTGGTAAGCAAAATCAAAAATTGCTTTTAAATGAAGATGGAGGCTTGACAGAACGAGGCGAAAAAATTATTAGAAAGACGCCTATGAAACGGTTTGGAAAAGCGGAAGAACTTAACGGAGCGATTCACTTTTTATGTAGTGATAGCGCAAGTTTTGTAACTGGAATAGTGCTCCCAATTGATGGTGGATTTAGTGCTTTTTCAGGGGTTTAAAACAGAGATATGAAAGAATCGTTTAGATGGTATGGTCCAAAAGATCCAGTGCCTTTATCTGCAATAAGACAGGCTGGAGCAATCACTATTGTTTCTGCACTTCATGAGATTCCCAACGGAGAAGTATGGAGTATTGATGCAATTAAATCACATCAAAAACTTATTGCAAATGCAGGATTAAAATGGGGAGTAGTTGAGTCAGTTCCGATTCATGAAGAGATCAAACAACGTACTGGAAATTTTAAAGTTTATATTGAAAATTACAAAGCAACTTTAGAGAATTTAGCACATTGTGAAATTCTGACTGTCTGTTATAATTTTATGCCGGTTTTAGACTGGACAAGAACCCACTTATATAAACCGTTGGAGGATGGATCTACAGCATTGTCATATGAAATTGATGCGTTACGTGCGTTTGATCTTTTCTTTGCAAAAAGAGCCAAAGCAGCACAGGATTATACCGAACACGAAATTCATGATGCTAAGGCTTACTTTGAAGGACTCAACCCTCTTGAGATAGAGTCTTTAACCAAAAGTATAATTGCTGGTTTACCGGGAGCCGAAGAAGGCTATACTGTGCGGCAATTCAATGAACAAATTGAAGCTTATGCTAATCTGAATGAGGAATCACTGCGTAGTAACCTGATTCAGTTTTTAACCGCCTTAATGCCGACGGCTGAAGCTGTTGGTGTGAATATGTGCATTCATCCAGACGATCCCCCTCACTCCCTTTTTGGAATTCCCAGAGTTGTGAGTACTGCCTCAGATATTGAAGCACTTTTCAGTGCTGTTCCCTCATTAAATAATGGCCTAACATTTTGTACGGGTTCATTTGGCGTAAGGCCCGACAATGATCTTTTGGAAATGTTTACTCAACATGCAGAAAGAATACACTTTCTTCATTTTAGAAGTACTAAGAGAGATGACAAAGGCAATTTTTATGAGGCCAATCATCTTGAAGGAGATGTAGATATGTTTGCAATGGTCAAGGCTGCTCTTTCGGAAGAAAGAAGAAGAAAAGAGGCTGGAAGAAGTGACTGGGAAATTCCAATGCGACCTGATCATGGACATCAAATGTTAGATGATTTAGAAAAGCTTACCAATCCGGGATATTCAGCCATAGGAAGGTTGAAAGGTTTGGCAGAACTACGGGGGTTAGCAATGGGAATTATAAGAAGTGGCTTTTAGTTTGCCTCATTTATTTCGATCCAATGGCCTTCAGGATCTTGTATTTTAACTTGACGAACACCATCTTTTCTGATTCTTATGACATTTTTTTGTCCTTCATCTGTCCAGTAATCTATTTTATTATTTCTTAAATGAGCAATTACAGCCTCAAGATTATGTGTTGAAAATGCCATATGATTAACAATTGTATTTGGAGTGCCGTCCTCACTTGAAATTAGGTGTAATTGTTTTCCTTCATGATTACGTATCCATCTTTTTGGATTGGCTTGACTGGCAGTAACTTCCATTTCCTCGAATCCTAAAATATGAATATAAAAATCTCCTGTTTCTTGAAGTTTTTTTACGGGTAAAGCTTGATGATTAAAAGTGAGTTTAAACTCTTCTTGTTGTGCAAACAACATAAAGGGCAAAAGTATTAGGATTAATAGTACTCTCATTGGACTAAATTTTTATCTTTAAATTTACTTTAATTAATAATAATCAGCATGTTTAAAAAATATTTTCTTCCGTTGTTTCTTGTAATTTCAACTTTTGTCTTAGCACAAAAAGAATATTATGAATTAAGAACGTACACCCTTCCTTTTAATGGATCTGAAACCGTGTTACATGAGTATTTGTCAGATGCTCTTTTACCTGCATTAAATCGAAATGAGGTTGAAAATATTGGTGTTTTTGAGACTCTTGGAGATCCCACACCAAAAAAGATAGTGCTTTTGATCCCTTATAAAGGAGTTGCTCACTTCGAAAAAGTCTTGAATGCATTAGAAAAGGATACAAACTATCAAAAGAATAAAAAAGCATATGATGAGCTCCCATTGTCCAAGAAAGTCTACACGCGCTTTAGTAGCTCGTTCTACTTTGCCTTTGAAGGAATACCGCAACTTGTAAAACCAGCAAAGGGCTCAATGTTATTTGAATTGAGAACTTATGAAGGATATAGTGAAAATGCTGTAGATCGAAAAACAGCCATGTTTAATGATGGAGAGCTTTCCATTTTTGAGGAAACAGGATTGCATTCTGTCTTTTTTGGAAGTCAAGTATCTGGACCCTTAATGCCGGCATTAACTTATATGCTTGCTTTTAAAGATATGGAAGAGCGCGATACAAATTGGTCAGCATTTATTAATCATCCCGAATGGAAACGTATTTCTGTGCTCCCAGAATATGCAAATACAGTATCTGACATTAAACGTACCTTCCTAAAACCGTTAGCTTATTCTCAGTTATAAAATAAAAATTAAAAACGGAGTGTTTTAGGTAAATATTTAGCGACTAATTCTTCATAATAGGGCCGTAATGCTTTGACATCTGGTGGAGTAGGCGCTTTAGAATACAAATCATAAGGATTAAATTTCCGTACCCAGTCAAAGTGATCATGATCTTCTTGATTCATCAGGTGATTGTAAGCCTCTTCCCTGTGTTGAGCATAAAATGAATGATAGCGGATCATATACAAGGCAGGTTTTGGGAGGTAGTCTTTTAAGATTTGATATAGATATTCATCATGTCCCCAACTCATTTTTACCTTATCCAGCCCACAGTTTTTAGTGTATATCCCTAAGGGGGTGTTGTATTTTGGGTTTTTGGAATCTTGATTTAGCTCAAAAAATTCAGGATGAACAATTTTATCCGAAAATTTGCATCCTACAGGAAAAGTGTCACCAACTACAGCCCACTGAGGTTCTCCAAAGAGACAAAGTACTTTTCCTAAATCATGAAGAAATCCAGTCAATACAAACCAATCTTCATGCCCATCTGCACGAATAGCCTCGGAAGTTTGAAGTAGATGCTGAAACTGATCCAAATCGATATCGGGATCACTGTCATCAACTAAGGTGTTGAGAAAATCTACGGCATCCCATAAAGACATTTCTTTTTTATTGAAGGCTAAAAACTCTTTTTCCTTTTGACATACAAAATCATAAGTTTGATATTCATGATTCAACATATAAAAAGCTCTTACACCCTCAGCGCGATCAGAGGTGTCATAATCACGATATTCTTCCTTTGACTTACTGTTAGCTTCAGGATAACGTTCTAAAAGATCGTCTTCCCAATGATCTAATGATTGTAGCGGGTTTGTGTTTTTATTCTCCATTATACGGTGAAGTTGATTTAATCAAAGATATAAAAACTTCTAATTGTCAATTTTAAATGCGGTGTATTTCACCTTCTTTTTTGCATAATTGTTAGTGGCTAAATAGAGTTTTTACCCATTTCATTTATACTAAGCTATTATTTCATGCCTTTAAATAAAGAATAATCTAAACGTTAATTTAGATTAATTGACTTCAAAAACCTTAAGCTTTTAGGTACTTGGTTTAGTACTTTTGAGGATTCATCTTCAATAAACATATATTGAACCCCCAAGTCACTTGCTTTCTTAACAATTCCTTCAATATCTATTTGACCATTGCCTAGCGCAACATTTGTTTCAACATCCTCTCCACCACTAAAATTTCCAACTACTCCTTTTTGCATGTCTTTTAGATGTAACATTACTACAAAATCTGGATATTTTTCGAGTAGTTTTAGTGGGTCTTGACCCCCATGTTGAACCCAGAAAACATCCATTTCAAAAGAAAAGTGTTTTGCATTTTGAGCCATATAATCAAATAAGGTTCCATATTCATATGGCTTGAATTCATATCCATGTGCATGATAGGCCAGAGTGATCCCTTTCTTTTTTAAAAGTGACCCAGCTCGATTAAACACATCAACACTTGATTTAGTGTTTTTTATTGAAAATTTATCTTTTTGGTGAGGTATCCATGAACACATCACAAAGCTAGCTCCATATCGTTTCGCTTTTTCTGCTACTGCGGCTGGATTGTCTCTAAGGTCCTCATAGCTAGCTCCTATGCTGACAGGATTTAGATTGTGTTTTTTCAATAAGCCTCTAAATTTTTCTTCCTCCATTCCATAAGTGTCTCCCGCTTCAATTGTGGTGATTCCCCAATCTGAAATTTTTTTTAGAGATTGTTCAACATTTGTTTTAAATTGGTTTCTAAGGCTGTATAGTTGAATGCCAAATTCTTGAGCTTGAATTGGAATGCTTGCAAAAACGAATAAAACAAGTAAGATTTTGTGGATGGGAAAATTGATCATAAAAATTGATTTTATATTGAAATTAATGAAGATAAGGCAATGCTCTGTTTTATTTAAATAAAATCCTGGTTTGTTGTAAAAAATTGACGTTCTTTAAAGACAGCTTAATAAATTTATTTGCTACGTCAAAAAGAAATTTAATTGAAAATATTTTTTAAAACAACTCAATTAGCCTCAATTAATAAGTTCTATATAACTAGTTTGTTTATATTATTAATTTTCTTCAATTCTTGTATTGACCCTGTAGTTCCTCAATTTGATTTTATAGAAGATTTGGTTATAGTAGATGCAATCGCGTCTTCTGTTCCTGGTACAACTTTCGTTAGTGTAAAAAAAACTTTCTTAGAGTTCGGTATGTACAAAGCTGTTTTCGTTACAGGCTGTAAAGTAAAACTGATCAATAGTGTTACTAAGGAGGAAGTCCCATTGTACGAAGAGAGCGAGAATTATTTAGTTTCTGCCGATTTTAGTGTCCAAGAAGGTTCGCAGTGGGAGCTAGAGGTGCTTACTCCCTCTGGAAAAACCTACAAATCGCTTTCTGAAAAAGTTCCAGCAGCAGTTTCAATAGAAACTATTTCAGATACATACAATAAAGAAATGGCTTTTGACGAGGCGTCAGGAAAATTCATTCCAGGACACGAGATTAAAATCGATTTTCAAGAACCATCAGAGGAGGATAATTTTTATTACTTTCAATACAGAGCCTACGAAAAAGAACTTTATTGTGCGCTATGTAATAATGGTGTTCTACGATTTGGAGAATGTGTTTCTCAAATTGATAATCCCTTAGCAAAAGAGTATTACACTTATTTGTGTGACCAAACATGCTGGAAAATCACATATAATCAAGAGATTTCTCTTTTTGATGATGCTTTTACAAATGGAAAATCGATTTCAAATTTATTAGTAGGGAGGTTACCTCTTAACACTAGGCAAGATGTATTGGTTGAGGTTCTTCAATTGAACATTACTGAAGAGGCCCATAAATATTATAAAACATTAAAGGACATTGTCGATAACAACAGTGGATTCAATGCGCCACTTCCCTCTGCATTGATAGGGAATTTTTATAACCCTAATGATACGGAAGACCCTGTGTTGGGTCGTTTTACTGCAGCAGCAGCAACAACTAAGTCTGTTTTTATAAAGCGAGGCACTATTTCTCAAGCACCAGTAAGTTCTTTTAGAGTCCCTCAACCAGAACTTTTAGGAGATCCTCTTCCAAATCCTATAACCTATGAATCTCCTTGCGTTGAGAAACGAAATCAAACTAAAGTAAAACCACTTTTATGGGAGGAGTAATAATTGCTGCAAATAGGCTAGTTGGAAATGCTTTGTTATTGATATTCATCTCTATGAGTGCATATGGTCAAGAGTATTCACTGACGCTTAATGTTTCCGATAAAGAAACAAAAGATCCCTTAGGGAGCGTTACTGTGATAATAGACCCTTGTAATTGCGGAGGGATATCAAATCCAAGTGGTATATTTTCTAAACGTTTAAAGGCTTATACCTACACCTTAAGTATAGATTATTTAGGCTATAAAAAAGAGGACGTTACTGTTGTTTTAGATAAAAATATTACTCTTGATGTTGCAATGGAGACCGAAGAAGAACAGCTCTCAGAGATTATAGTACTCGCTCAAAAAAGAAATCAAAATGTTGAAAGTACTCAAATGGGTGTTTTTGAATTGAATGCCAGAGACTTGATCAAGATCCCAACAGCTTTGGGCGAGTTTGATGTATTAAGAAGCATTACACTTATGGCTGGAGTTAATAATTCTGGAGATATAAGCAATGGGGTTTCCATCCGTGGAGGTTCTTTAGATCAAAATTTAATGCTTTTTGAATCTGCTCCAGTCTTTAATCCTACCCATCTTTTTGGTTTATTTTCTGTATTCACACCCGATGTGATTTATGGAGTTAACATTTATCAAGCAAATATTCCAGCAAAATATGGAGGACGGATTGCCTCGGTTGTAGATATTAAAGTAAAGAGTCCCTATACCGATAAATTCAGACTTGAAGGAGGAGTAGGTGTAATTTCAAGTCGACTGTCATTATCAACTCCTATTATAAAAGATAAGTTGATGCTTCTTGCTGGAGGACGAATTGGATTTACAGACTTTTTGTTTCCCTTATTGATACCAAGATTAAAAAACACTAAAGCTAATTTTAAAGACAGTACTGTAAAACTACTGTATCTCCCGAATGAGAACAATCAATTGACCTATACTCATTTTTATTCGCAAGATTTTTATCAATTGGATCTTATTTCATCTATAGAAAATATTGTATCATCTTCAAATCAGTATGACTTTGGGACCTCAAACCACACATTAAAATGGTTGTATAGTTTTGATAACACTACAAATCTTATTGGAACTTTTGTTCATAGTAATTATTTACCTAAAAATTTATTTCCTGAGATTGAATCTACCAATGTGATCAAATACGAATCACAGATACAGTATACCAATGCTAAATTTGAATATAAAGATAATCGAAATGAAAAGTTGAATTATTATGCAGGGCTTCAGTTAAATCAATATAATATTAATCCGGGAAGTTTGAATCCAGGTTCAGGAAATTCAATTTTGGCTGTCAATCTTAAAGATGAGAAGAGTAGGGAACTCTCTCTTTATGCAAATTTGAATTGGAACCCAACGGAACGATTTTCTGTTTCATCTGGTCTTCGATATACCCATTTTGCATTGCTTGGCCCTTTCAAACAGGGACAATATGACGATAGTGGCTCTTTTTTGGGTGATAGAGATTTTTCTAGTTCAGAAACAGTAGTCAATTATTCCAAACCAGAACCTCGCTTAGGAATTAACTATAGGGTAGGGGAGAATAGTGCGATAAAAGCAAGCTATGCTAGAATCTATCAATATATACAGAACATTTATAATACATCCACACCTTTACCCACTTCTCGCTGGAAAATATCTGATACGTTTATTCGTCCTCAGAAAAATGATACCTACGGATTGGGTTGGTACCAAAATCTTACTGATCTCGGTTTGGAGATTTCCTCTGAAGGATATTACAGAAAAACAGAAAATAATTTGACCTACAAACCTGGGGCTAATTTTTTTCTTTCTGAGTTTTTGGAACAAGAAGTTACACAGGCCCAAGGTAGAACTTATGGGGTAGAAATGAGTATACGTAAGAATAAAGGAAAAGTAAATGGATTTGTAAATTACACTTGGTCTCGAAGCTTATTGAAAACAAATGAGCTGGCATTACAAAACAGAATCAATAATAACAATTGGTTTGCCTCAGATTTTGATCGACCTCATACCGTCAATGCTACAATAAATTTTGAGGGTGATGCTTATAATGCTTTTAGTTTCAACTTTACTGGACAAACGGGTAGGCCGTATACAGTGTCAAATGGGGTTTATAATCAAGAAAATGTAACCATTCCAATTTATTTATCAAGAAACAATGGGCGCCTTCCCGTTTATCATCGTTTGGATTTTTCATGGAAAATAGCTTATCGAAAAGATCCAAATAAACGTTTTAAGGGAGACTGGACATTTACGGTATATAATTTATATGGAAGAAGAAATCCCTTTAATGTGTATTATACCCAGCGAAACGGTGTTCAAGATGGTGATGTGTTTGGAGGTAGCCCTTTGGGATCCTATGAGCTTTCTGTTTTAAGAGGTTCTTTAGTTTCAATTGCGTATAACTTTAAATTTCTTTAAGTTTAAATCTTATAAATAGGTTAGATAAAATAGTAATGAATTCAACAACAATAATTTGCTTTGGAGAAATCCTATGGGATTTATTTCCAAGTGGTAAAATGTTGGGTGGCGCTCCTTTCAATGTTGCTAGTTCTATAAAAGGATTAGGAGGGGATGTGGAATTCATAAGTCGTGTAGGTGATGATGAATTGGGAAAAAACATTCGGTCAGAAGTACTTCGACAAGGGATTTCTACTGAACTTTTGCAGTCTGATCCTTTACATGAAACAGGAAAAGTGATTGTAACTTTAGATGATAATGGCTCAGCTCAGTACGAAATTGCAGAAGACGCTGCATGGGATTTTATTGAAGCAACAGCACGTACCATAGAAAAAGTTAAACAGGCAAAAGCGTTTGTTTTCGGGAGTTTAGTCGCAAGAGCAAGTTCAAAAGCGTCATTACAATCTTTATTAAAAGCTTCAACATTTAGCGTTTTTGATTTAAATCTCCGTCCTCCCTTTTATGATCTTAACACACTAAAGGTATTAATGCAGGCATCTCAAATGTTGAAATTTAATGACGATGAGATTTATGAGATTGCAACGCAAATGGGCTCCCCTTTTCATTCTTTAGATCAACATATTACATATATTTCTCAAGAAACGAATACAGACATTATATGCGTAACCAAAGGGTCACATGGTGCCGTCTTGCTCCACAATAAATCTTGGTATTACAATAGTGGATATAAAATTAAAGTGGTCGATACCGTGGGTGCAGGCGATTCTTTTTTAGCCACTCTGGTTTTAGGTTTGGTCAAGGGTGAGGATATTCAAACCACTTTAGATTTAGCATGTGGTATGGGTACTCTTGTTGCTGGAAATACAGGAGCAAATCCATTGATTTCTAAATCCGATTTGGAAACTTTTGTACGACCTAAATAATTTTTTTAGTTTTCCTAAAAATATAATATGAAAAAAGACATCTATTCAGTAATTATCTTTTGTATTTGTGTTTCAATACAGGCACAAAAATTCACAGCAACCGAGTTGTTAAATAAGTCTATAGCTTATCATGATCCCGAAGGAGTTTGGGAGCAATTTGAAGGGAGTTTTTTTGTTACTATGGAAAGCCCTAATCGTCCAATTCGTAAAAGTAAAATCGAATTAGATTTCATGAAGTCATTTTTTCGCTTAACTGTAGAATCAGGAGGAAATGAATTGGTATCAGTACTTAAAGATGAAGAATGTGATTTGTTATATAATGGTTCAAGCGATTTTTCTGAAGAAGTTGCCAAAAAAAATAGATTGACCTGTGAGCGCGCTATGATGTATAAGGATTATTACACCTATTTGTATGGTCTTCCTATGAAACTCAAAAATCCAGGTACAATACTAAATCCTGTGGTTACAGAAAAAGAAGTGGCAGGTGTTTCATGTTGGGTTCTAAAAGTAACCTATGATCCAGATACTGGAGGAGACACTTGGTATTTTTACTTTGATAAAAACACCTATAAACTTCGACAATATCAATTTTTCCATGATGAAACAAAAAACGATGGAGAGTACATAGTGTTAGAAAATGAAATAGAAGTATATGGAATAAAAATGCCGAAGGATAGAGCCTGGTATTATAATCAGCAGGATAAATACCTGGGAACGGATTACCTTAGCTTGTAGCACAATAAAGAATAAATTTTTAATAAAAAAGAATGAAAAACAAAATAACAAAATGTATTGGTTTTATTGGAGCTTTTTTTCTTTTGTTGAGCAACTCAATTGGTGCTCAGGAAATGGAGTCAATTATTGGAAAATGGGATTTAAATGTTCAGATGGAAGACAAAATTGCCCCTTCATGGCTTGAAGTTAAATTATCAGGAAGAACTACTTTAGTTGGTTATTTTGTAGAGTATAATGGTAGTGCTCGTCCAATTTCAGAAGTGCACTTTCATGATGGGATAGTTGATTTTACGATTCCACCTCAATGGAATGGAAATACTGACCTTCACTTTTCTGGAACATTACAAAATGGAAAATTGAAAGGAACAATCTTAGGAAGTAATTCTATTGCTTATTCTTTTGAAGGCGAAAGAGCCCCTAAGTTAAAAAGAACAGAAGTTGTAAATTTTGGCAAAGCGAAACCTCTTTTCAACGGTAAGAATCTTGAGGGTTGGCGCTCTGAATCTGATGATCAAAAAACTCAGTGGATTGCAGAAGAAGGCATTTTAAAAAATCCATATTCAGGTAAAAATTTATGCAGCACTGAGGTTTTTGAAGATTTTAAATTGCAATTGGAAGTTCGTTATCCCAAAGGAAGTAATTCAGGAATTTATCTTAGGGGGCGATATGAGGTTCAAGTAGAAGATAGTTATGGAAAAGATCCAAGTTCTATTCTTTTTGGCGCAGTTTATGGGTTTTTAACTCCAAATCAAATGGCTGCAAAACCTGCTGGAGAGTGGCAGAAGTTTGATATTACACTAATCGGTAGGAGGGTCACTGTGAGTATTAATGGAAAAACCATCATTCATGACCAAATTATTCCAGGCATCACAGGTGGGGCAATAGATAGTCATGAAGGACTTCCTGGACCAATAATGCTTCAAGGGGACCATGGGAAGGTTGAGTATAGAAATATTTCTATACGTTTGCCTGAGTAGTTTTTTTCGATGAAGCCAATAGTCTTAAAATTATTTGAATAACTTATTTTGAGATTCATAAATATGTTCTGAAGTACGTGCTTATAGCGTTTTGTAATCTCGAAGTTAGATTTTCTTTTTTTAGAAATCTTATTTACAGCGATGGGCTTTAATTCTTCAAATAAAATTTTCCCCATGTTTTCGGTACATTCGTCATGACTCTCATAAAGAATTTTTGTAGATAAAGGTTCTTTAATCTTTTCTGAAATGTTTACTGATAAATCGATGAATCGTATAGGTGGTGTGTTTTAAACAAAATTATTCTTAAATTTTCATTTCCGGAATCTCTCCCGTAATAATAAGGTTCCCTTCAGTTGCTTTTCTGATAGATTCAACGCTAACGCCTGGTGCTCTTTCAAGCAGCTTAAACCCTTTCTCAACAATTTCCAAAAAGGCCAGGTTGGTAACAATTTTCTTTACACATCCAACACCTGTAAGGGGTAATGAGCATTTTTTCAAAAGCTTTGATTCCCCTGCTTTATTGGTGTGCATCATTGCCACAATAATATTTTCTGCACTCGCGACTAAATCCATTGCACCGCCCATACCTTTTACCATTTTACCAGGTATTTTCCAGTTAGCAATATCTCCATTTTCAGCAACTTCCATCGCTCCAAGAATGGTTAAGTCTACATGTTTTCCTCGTATCATTGAAAAGCTTAATGCAGAATCAAAAAAACTGGCTCCAGGCAATGCAGTAATCGTCTGTTTTCCTGCATTAATGATATCTGCATCTTCTTCTCCTTCAAAAGGGAAAGGACCCATACCTAACACCCCATTTTCACTCTGAAATTCTACTTCGATATCTTTCCTGACATAATTAGCTACTAAAGTTGGAATCCCTATGCCTAAATTGACATAAAAACCGTTTTTTATTTCCTGGGCAATCCGCTTTGCAATACTTGTTTTATCTAACATTGCTATTCTTTTTTCTTGTCTTGCGATGTTCAATTCTTTTTTCATAATTGTTCCCCTGAAAAATACGTTGGACAAAAATTCCAGGAACATGTATTTCATTTGGATGTAATTCTCCCAGCGGGACTAATTCTTCTACTTCTGCAACAGTAATCTTGGCTGCACCGCACATATTAAAATTGAAATTCTTCGCAGTTCCCTTGAAAATCAAATTGCCTGCACTGTCACCTTTCCATGCCTTGACAAAGGCAAAGTCTGCTTTAAAGGCATGCTCTAGAACATACATTTTCTCATCAAACTCTCTGACTTCTTTTCCTTCAGCAATCTCTGTTCCGTATCCAGCCGGGGTAAAAATTGCTGGAAACCCTGATTGTGCTGCCCTGCATAGTTCAGCCAATGTCCCTTGAGGAATTAAATCTACTTCTAATTCACCCGAAAGCATTTGCCTTTCAAATTCATTGTTTTCCCCCACATAGGAAGCAATCATTTTTTTTATTTGGCGTTTTTTTAAAAGCAAACCCAGCCCAAAATCGTCAACTCCAGCATTATTTGATATACAAGTAAGCCCTCCAATTTCTTTGTTTACTAATTCTGAAATGGCATTTTCAGGTATTCCACACAACCCAAAACCACCAAGCATGAGTGTCATCTTATGGTTCACTCCCTCTAGGGCTATAGCTGCATTTTTTACTTTTTTATTCATGACTTAAATTTACGATTATCCATAGTTTGGTTGTAAACGGGCGGTAAACAGCGTTTTTATATTTTTTTGTTTTAATACAATTATTAATAACTATTGCATATTTCCTTTTTTTGAATACTCTTACAACAAAAGTGATAAATAGTTGCTAAAATCTTCATTCACAAAACTTTTAAAAATTTACTTTGGAATTCTGGAATTCATTATACGAAACCAAAGCCAAGGGACTAAGGATAATAGGATAGAGGTAGGATAGCCATAAGGAAGTTGAGGGCTTTCCTTTTTGTTTTCCAAAATTTGATATTTTTTTGATGCTTTAAAATGATGATCGCTGTGACGGGTTAATTCATATAAAACAATGCGTCCAATGATGTGATTAGAATTCCATGAATGATGTGTTTGTACACGCTCATATCGCCCAGAAGCGAGTTTCTTTCTAACCAATCCATAGTGTTCTACATAATTGATTGTTTCTAAAAAAATAAATGATAAAATCCCTGTAGCCAATGCAAAAAGCAGTCCAGAGATTCCGAAAAAGAGAAAGCAGATAGCCAAATAACACGCTTGAATGATGGAATACCACATCATGTCGTTTTTAATAGAAAAATAAGTATAATTTCCTTTTTTAAGAATCGAAATTTGAATTTGCCAAGCATTCTTATATTGCTTTAAAACAGAACTAATCCAAAAATGATACACACTTTGGTTTTTCTTTGAAGTAGCAGGATCCTCTGGGGTTGCTACATTTTTGTGATGTCCAAAATTATGCTCTAAATAAAAATGCATGTAAAGGCAAGGTAGCAGTAATAATTTTGAAAGTGTCCGTTCTACTAAAGTCTTTCTATGGCCTAATTCATGAGCTACATTAATCGCATTGGTTGCAAATAAAATACCAAGGGATAAAACAATCCCAACCATTTCAACGGGCATTAAAGATTTTGTTTCTAATACCCAAAACCCATAGACTAAAAGACCAAATACAAAGGGAATATTCAGATAAAGTAAAATGTCAAATATAATATTGTTGAGCCTTTTTTCTTTCTGAGCTTCTGAATACTCTTTGTCATAATCTTTTAAAATCACCTCTAATATTGGTATAAAAACAAAAGCATAAAGAGGTGTTGCAAAAGTCAAAATGCCATCATAAGAAATGGAAACTAATGTCATTAGTGGAATAGAATAGGCAAACAAGTATTTAAAATCACTCATATTATATTAAATATAACCAAACTAAAAAATTATCTAAAACAACTTACATTTTAAATTACCTATTAAAATACGGATAGTTATTATAAATTTTCATATGCTAAATGTACAGGAATTAATTACATTATAAACACACTACAAACTTCCCCCAAACAAACATCCTCTAAAACCACTACACAGGAATCTTATGTTAAGGCAATGATATCAATGCATTAGAAGGGCATTTGGATAGTATCCATTGGTGTAAAATTTTAAGGACTTACTTTATATACTTTGACCCATTCCATTCCCATCCAATAAACTTATATCCTTCATCTGGAGTAGCAGTTATTGTAATGTCTGTCCCTTCATCATAAGTTCCTCCCTCTGAAGACACACTTCATCCTTCTTCTGCTGTAACTGTTAAGGTGTATTGAGTTGGAGCTTGTGGTTCAGGCTTAGGAGTAGGCTATTGAGCTGTTGGAGGAGGCGTATTGTCCTCTTCTTCTGCAGAGAAGCTATATAGGACAAGGAGTGCTGTTAGAAGTATTGCAAATAGTGAGAATAGTTTTTTCATGTTAATAAGATATAGAGAATGGATTACATATCAAATCTCATCACCCTGTTCCAATAGAAAAACCTCATACTAAAACCCATGCCCCTGTGTTTGGGATAATGCTGGATAGAAACTTTTAGCTTTTAAAATAGAGTAGAAGTACAAATACCGTACAATAATAAAATAAAAAATCCCTAAAACATTGATTTCAAATATGATAGGGATTTATATTGTGGAGTCGGCGGGAGTCGAACCCGCGTCCAAACAAGCGATCAAAAAGCGTTCTACAAGTTTAGATTTCGATTAATTTTCGAATTAGTCCTGACCGAAATCTGCCCAAACCAACCTTATCATCTTTATTGAAAAACACAACCGATGCTTTTGTGTTTCGATGTTGACTTTTATGGTGCCTCAATATAAATCGCCGTCAACAAGGGCTATTCAGAGACATCCAGCTTTCCGACCTAGTCAGAACTTGGCATTAACGTACTATAATTCTGTTAATTATGCAGCTAGAGCGTAGTTATTCTCGCCATTTAAAAGTGTGAACAATGAGATTTACGAGCTTTAATTCAGCGCTCGACTTGCTTACCTTTTCATGCGTCCTGCTGTCAAAACCAGACGACCCCATGAATTTTCAATGAACTAATTAGGTTGCGAATTTACAAAGATTGAGCCAAATCATATGCGATTATAATTTTATTAATCAATTCTCTTATAAACTTGATTAATAATCGGTTAGTTTTCTCGCTCTACTGAGAATTAATAATATATTTGCACACTCTTAAAAAATGCTATGACAGCTATCAAAAATATCGCGATAATCGCGCATGTTGACCACGGAAAAACAACTCTAGTAGATAAAATTCTTCACCATTGTAATCTCTTTCGAACTAATGAAGCAACGGGAGACCTTATCTTGGATAATAATGATTTAGAACGTGAAAGAGGAATCACCATACTTTCTAAAAACGTTTCTGTTGTTTATAAGGATGTAAAAATTAATATCATTGACACCCCTGGTCACGCTGATTTTGGAGGTGAGGTTGAACGTGTTTTAAATATGGCTGATGGAGTTTTGCTTTTAGTGGATGCCTTTGAAGGACCAATGCCTCAAACACGCTTTGTTTTAAAGAAAGCTATTGACCTAAAATTGAAACCCATTGTAGTTATCAATAAGGTTGATAAAGAAAATTGTACACCAGAATTAGTACATGAGTCTGTTTTTGACCTAATGTTTGAACTTGGAGCAGAGGAGTGGCAACTTGATTTTCCAACAGTGTATGGTTCTGCAAAGAATAATTGGATGGGAACGGATTGGAAAACACAAACCGATTCGGTTGAACCCCTTTTGGATATGGTTTTGGAACATGTACCTAGTCCAGAAATTAAAGAAGGAAATACTCAAATGTTAATCACCTCTTTAGATTTTTCCTCATTTACAGGAAGAATAGCTATTGGACGATTACAACGTGGTTTATTAGAAAGTGGAATGCGAGTAAATTTAATGAAACGAGATGGTCAACAGATCGCTTCAAAGATAAAAGAATTGCATTTGTTTGATGGATTGGGACGTAAAAAAGTAGATCAAGTTGAAGCAGGAGATTTATGTGCTGTAATTGGACTTGAAGGTTTTGATATTGGTGATACTATTGCTGATATTGAAGCTCCAGAAGCATTGCCAACTATTGCGATCGATGAGCCCACTATGAGTATGCTCTTTACGATTAATGATTCACCATTTTTTGGACAAGAAGGAAAATTTGTTACGTCTAGACACATTCGTGATCGCCTAGAAAAAGAGTTGGAAAAGAACTTGGCAATGAGATTAGAAACTACGGATAGCTCAGATAAATTCATTGTCTTTGGACGTGGAGTTTTACACCTGTCAGTACTAATCGAAACAATGCGTCGTGAGGGTTATGAATTACAAATAGGTCAACCTCAAGTAATCATCAAAGAAGTTGATGGACAAAAAATGGAACCTATGGAAGAGCTAACAATAGACTTACCCGAAGATGTTTCAGGGAAAGCTATTGAAATGGTTACCCTAAGAAAAGGGGAGATGTTAAGCATGAATCCTAAAGGTTCAAGAATGATTTGTGAGTTTAAGATTCCTTCAAGGGGGATTATTGGATTACGAAATCAGTTGCTTACGGCTACTGCTGGAGAAGCCATTATGAACCACCGTTTTATAGAGTTCAGTCCTTACAGAGGGGAAATACCTGGACGAATTAATGGTTCTTTAATATCTATGGAAAAAGGATCTGCTATTCCTTATTCTTTAGATAAACTTCAAGATAGAGGAAAGTTTTTTGTGCCTGCTAATGAAGCTATTTATGCAGGGCAAGTAATAGGTGAAAATAGTCGTCAAGATGATTTAGTGGTAAATGTTACTAAGACCAAAAAGCTTTCAAATGTAAGAGCTTCTGGTTCTGATGAAAAAGTGAAATTGGCACCACCCATTAAGTTTTCTCTAGAAGAGGCTTTGGAGTATATACAAAAAGATGAGTACGTGGAAGTTACTCCAGATTCAATTCGATTACGTAAAGTATTCTTGGATGAAAATGAGCGAAAACGTCAAAAGGCTTAAGTTTATTTTTTAGCGACAACTTCGTTGAGCTTCCCGTTATCACATTGAAATATCTTTCCTGGAAATTTCATGATCATGTTGTAATCATGTGTTGCCATGATTACACTAATGCCTTCTGTATGAAGTTTTCTAAACAACTGCATTATTTCCTGGCTTGTTTCAGGATCAAGATTTCCCGTGGGTTCGTCAGCTATAATAAGTTCTGGATGATTGAGTAATGCTCTTGCAATTGCAACGCGTTGCTGTTCACCTCCAGAAAGCTCAAACGGAAACTTGTTTGTGTCCGCGGGGACGTTTACAAGTTTTAAAACTTCATTGACTCGATCTTTAATTTTAGATTTTTCTTTCCATCCAGTTGCTTTTAACACAAATTCTAAATTGTCAAAAATAGTTCGGTCCGGAAGTAATTTAAAATCTTGGAATACCACACCTAGTTTTCTTCTCAAGAGAGGAATGTTCCTGTCTTTTAGTTGTTTCAAATCATGCCCAACTATAGCACCATGACCATTGGAAAGGGGTAGGTCACCATAAAGTACTTTTAAGAGACTACTTTTTCCGCTTCCAGTTTTACCTATTAAAAAGACAAACTCACCAATTTCAACATTGAAATTGATTTCTGAAAAAATGACATTTTTTTCATTGATGATGGTTGCTTTGTCTAGAGTGACAATGGCATTTTGCATAGTAGAAGTTCTTTTCGATAAAGGTATGTTATTTGATTAATTCTTGAATATTTTGTTGATAAAATATACGTTTTCAATTGTCTTTTGCGTTAATAAGGTGTCATGAATCCTCTACCTTTGCTATGATGCTCAATATGTTGAAAATCTTTCGTATTCAATGGATCTTTGTGTATATGATTCCCTCCCTATTGCTTGGACAGTTGTATGATTCACAAACGATCCCTGAAAATGCCACTCATTTTTTTGGGATGGGATATTTTCCCACCTCTTGGCAGACCAATCTTTTTCTGCAAGATGCTTACGCTTCCTCTGAGTTAAAACAAAATATTGAGTTTGGTGTACTTTCCAATGCGCTTCGATTGAACTATGTGGGTACTGAAAAGATGTTGAGTCAATATAAAACGGACTATCCCAATGCTCAAGAATCTTCTAGTATAGATTTTGATGTGGCCAACTATTATTTTAATAACGAAAAGTACCGTTATGCCTTAAAGTGGTTTCTTCGGGTTTCAGAAAATGAAGTACCTAAAGTAAATCTTCCAGAATATAATTTTAACAAAGGCTACACTCTTTTTTCAGCCAAGCGCTACAAGCAGGCAAAACCCTATCTGGAAAAAGTAAAAAACAATAAAGTTTTTGAGTCTGATGCACATTATTATCTTGGACATATAGCATACCAATTAGAAGATTTTGATGAAGCTGAATCACAATTTAGGAATATTTCTAATTCAAATCAGAAAGAGAACCTTTCTTATTTTCAGGCGGATATGAATTTTAGATTAGGTAGGTTTGAACAAGCAATTAAATTTGGAACCCCTTTTCTTTCCTCTGCAAAAGATGCTGAACTTTCTGAGATTTCAAAAATTATAGGAGAGAGTTATTTTAATTTAGGACAATATCAAGAAGCAGTTCCTTATCTAGAGGCTTATAAAGGAAAAAAAGGAACTTGGGCTAATATCGATTTTTATCAATTAGGTTATGCCTACTACAAGCAGAAAAATTATGAAAAGGCAATCGGACAGTTTAATAAAATTATTGGAAAGAAGAATGCCTTAGCTCAAAACGCATATTATTACTTGGCAGATTGTTATTTAGAAACCAATCAAAAAGCAGCTGCTCAGAATGCATTTAAAAGTGCGTCTAGAATGAGCTTTGACATTGTGGTTAAAGAAGATGCCCTGTTGAATTACGCTAAGTTAAGTTACAAAATAGGAAATCCATACGAGGAACCCCCTAAGGTTTTAATGAATTTCTTAGAGACTTTCCCTAAAAATGATCAGGCAGAACTCGTAGGTGAGTTGTTAATCAATTCTTACACAAAGTCGGGTAACTATGGTGCTGCACTCAAAATTTTGGAAGACAATAATGGATATAAAAATAAAAAAACACTACAACGGGTATTAGTTCTCAAAGCAGTTGAGGAATACAAAAATAGATTGTTTACTCAAAGTAGTAGGGCATTTGAGAAAGCGATTAAGGTTAAAGAAGATAAAATGCTCGAAGCCTTTAGTCTGTATTGGCTCGGAAGATCCCTTTATGAACGAAATCAATTTGATGAGGCATTAGATGCTTTTAAGAAATTTCAAAAACATCCTAAAAAAAATCAAATAGAAGCATTTTCTAGACTTCCTTACGATATGGCTTATATCTATTTTAAGCTGGGAGAATATGACTATGCTTTAACGTTTTTTGAAGAATTCAATTCTGTGAATAGCAGTTTTGATTCTTCTTACCAATACGATACTTTTTTAAGAATGGGTGATTGTCAATTTGCATTAAAACAATATTGGCCTGCTATGGAGTTTTACAACACAGCCATTGCTTTAAATCCAGATCGAGGGGTGTATCCCATGTTTCAAAAAGGAATGAGTTATGGTTTTGTTGATCGTAATAATAAAAAAATTGAAACCCTAGTGGCGCTCACTCAAACCTACTTAAAAAGTTCATTGTTAGATGATGCTCTTTTTGAATTGGCGTCTTCCTTCAGTCGAGAAGGGAATACCGAGGAAGCAATTACTTCGTATAACCTTTTTTTAACAAATTTCAAAAATAGTCCATATACCCCAAGAGCAGCATTAAACAAGGGATTGATATTGTATAACCAGGAACAATATGCTGAAGCTAAGAAAGTGCTGGAAGATTTAGCAATTAAATACAGACTTGATCCTGTTGCTCAGCAAGCAGTTAGAACATTAAGAGAAATTGCAGTAGATCAATCAGAGGTTAATGCATTTGCTAAATGGGTAAAAGCACAAAGATTAAATACTTTTACGGATGTGGAACTAGAAAAGACAGCCTTTGCCTCCGCTGAGAAACAATTTTTGGAAGGAAATAGTAATACTGCAGAAAAATTATTGAAAGAGTATATCGAAACCTATCCTGAAGGTGTTTTTGGGATTCCTTCAAAATTCTATTTGGCCGAAGTATATTTTGAAAAAGAGCTATTTGTTGAGGCACTTCCATTTTATCAATTGATCGTTGAACAACAAATTTCTAGCCATACAGAAAAATCTTTAGTTCGAATCATTAGTATTCTCAAAAATGAAGATCGTTTATCTGAAGCGATTCGTTATTTAGAAAAACTAGATGAAATAGCATCATTTGAAGAAAATAAACGTTTTGCAAAATTAAATTTAATGCAAGCCTACTATGCTTCAAATGAATTTGAAAAAACACTGGAAATCTCAAATACAGTTCTTGAAATCAAAAACTTAGAGAAGAGTCTTAAGTGGGATGCCACATTACTTAAAGCCCGTTCTGCCTTGGTTCTTAAAGATAGTTTAGTAGCTTCTACAGCCTACAAGGAACTGGAAAATGTTACACAAAGAGAGTATGCGTCTGAAGCCTTGTTCTTTAAAGCAGAATCTCTTTTGAAGACAAAACAATACAAGGCGTCCATTGCAGTAATTGAGAATATAGCTGGTGGGAGTGGACAGTCAAGGGAGTGGAGTGCTAAAGCATTATTGCTTTTAGCTAAAAATTATTATGCACTAGAAGACACGTTTCAAGCTATTTTTGTTTTAGAATCTATTATTGAAAATTTCAGCGATTATTCTAATTTAACGAAAGAAGCGCAGACGTTGCTTGATGCATATAAAGCATCAGCGGCAGAAGAAAATAGATCAATCACACAAAAAGAAGATGAAAACTAAGATTGCTTTTATTGGGGCTTTGATTAGCTGTATTTTTTCACCTTCTATGTATTCACAGCAAGATGAAAAAGAGTCTATTGGGACACAAGAAGTTTTAGTAATAAAATCATATACACCTAGTTTATCGGATGCTTTTAAGATTAATTCAAGCCCAACTTCACCTGATAGTTTGTCGATTATTGATAAGGTTCTTGAGTTCAAGATTAAATCGATTCCAGTTGTTTCTACTTTTGTTCCAAACAAGGCAACTCCATTGAAGTTACAACGACGTTCTTCTAGTTCGCCTTACAATTCTCTTTTTAGTGGTGGTTTTGGTGTGAAGAATCAACTTTATTTAGATGTTTCCAGTGTAATTGAGTTAGATCGTACTCAGCGTTTTGGAGTGAAAATTTATTGCGATGGATTTGGAGCTGACCTTCCCAATACTTTGCTTTCTAGTAATCAACAATACAGTCGGTTTGGAGTACATCATAATTTGAGGAGTAATGAATATAATGCGAATACCTTATTGCAGATTACTAATACCAGGCATAATTATTTTGGATTGTACGATAGACAATGGGATAATTTATTAATTCTTAATGTTGATCCGGCCATTAAGCGAAATTCATTTAAAATTAGAACCCATTGGAACTGGTATGACTTCATAGTTAGGGGGATTGAGTTTCAAGCGAACTTGACTTCTGATAATTTTAATACTTCTGAACAACAATTAAAATTAAAAGCTGATTTTGAAGTGGACTTAGGTAATGGATTAATATCCGCTACAACTTCCGTAAAAGGACTGAATACTGTTTTTGAAGAAGCGTTTTTTGGAAGAGGAACTCAAGAAGAGATGATGGGAATTGCTGCTATGGGAGTTCATTGGCGAAATATTTCAGGTGCTTTCAAAATGAAACTTGGAGCGGGAATAGCATATTCTACAAAAAGTGATGGGTTTACGAGCGAGTTACTTTACTATCCAGAAATTGATCTTTCCTATCAGAAAAAAGGAGCTGTAATGATTCCATATATATCCGCTCAGGGTGGAGTGAAAATGAATAGTTACCAGTCTCTTTCAGCGGTTAATCCCTACCTTGCCCCAACAACAACATTAAATCCGAGCTTTAATAAATATAACGCAACGCTTGGGGTGCGGTCTAGTTTATCTTCCATCTTGAATTTTAATTTTGGAATCGTTTATGATCAAGTTGAAAATTTCATGTTATTTGAACGACTCCCCTTTGATAACAGAAATAACAATGTTGCTTACCGATTGTCTAATGCATTCCATAATAGTTATGTAAATTTAGAATTATATGGATTTAAAGCGGATATAAAAATAGATTTGGCTAAAAATAATTTTGTTCGTTTTGGAACTAAATACAGTTATTATGAAACTGCTAATTCGCAGAGTCTTTGGAATATTCCATCCTTGGAAATGATTTGGGAAGGCCAATTTAAATGGAAAGAGCTAGTAACGCTTACGTTTCAAGGAAACCTAATAGGAGATCGAACGGTTGCCTTCAGACCAATATTTTTAGATCAAGAAGTTGAGAATGTACAATACCAAGAAGAAAAAATCCCTTTGTTTGTCAGTACAACCTCACATATCACCTTTAAGCTTTCGGAACAATTTGATGTTTTTGCCAAATTAAGAATGAATTCAGAGAGCATACACGGACGTTGGTCTTATTATAGCGAACCCTCATTCTTGTTTTTGGCAGGAATGACCTATAAGTTTGATTTTCAGTATTAATAATTTCATTTTAAAATTTAGTTGGTATCAACAATTCATTTTCATTACATTTGCGACAATATTTTATTATTATGAAATACCACTTTTCCCAATCGCAAATTATTAAAATGAGTAAAAAATTATGCTTACCCTTTATTATTTTTGTTCTACTACTTTCTACCTCATGCCAAGATAGGGTTGACCTTTTAGTTCATAATGCTGTTGTGTATACGATGAATGTGAAGGGGACAGTTGCTTCTTCTTTTGTTGTGGATCAAGGTAAGTTCATTGCAGTAGGTGGAGAAGAATTATTGGAAAAGTATAGTGCCAGAAAGGTATTAAATCTTCAAAATTTACCTGTATACCCTGGTTTAATTGATTCGCATTGTCATTTTTTAAGTTTAGGTCTAAACCTTCAGCAGATTGATCTAAAAGGAACCCAAAGCTATGATGAGGTAATTTCGGTATTGAAAGAAGCTACAGCAGGTATAAAAGTGAAAGCCATCATCGGAAGAGGTTGGGATCAGAATGACTGGGACGTAAAAGAATTACCTAACAAAGAACAATTGGATGAATTGTTTCCAGAAACACCTGTAGCGCTTAGACGTATTGATGGACATGCTTTGTTAGTGAATCAAAAAGCATTAGACCTTGCTGGAATTACAGAAGAAACTGAAATTGAAGGTGGAACCATAATAAAAGTAAAAGGAAAGCTCACAGGAGTTCTTGTGGATGCACCTATGCGCTTGGTTGAAAAGATACTTCCACAACCAACAATAGAGGATAAAGTGAAAGCCCTTCAGGAGGCTGAAGCAATAGGTTTCGAAAACGGTTTGACTTCTGTTTCTGTTGCTGGGTTGAATAAAGACGATATCTTTTTAGTAGACAGCCTTCAAAAAAAGGGACTTTTGACTATGCGCGTGTATGCCATGATTTCCAATACCAAGGAGAACATGGACTATTTTCTGAAAGCTGGTCCAATCAAAACAGACAAATTGAACGTTCGCTCATTTAAAGTTTATGCAGATGGAGCACTTGGTTCACGTGGTGCAGCTTTAAAAACAGCCTATACTGATCTTAAAGGACATAAAGGAGAATTTATAACCTCTAAAGATTCTATTGAGAAACTAGCTTACAAACTTGCAACAACCCCATTTCAATTGAACACACATGCCATAGGGGATGACGCAAATAATGCGGTGCTAGAGGCCTATAGAAAAGCACTAGTTTTTTCTGATGATCCGAGATGGCGTATTGAACACGCTCAAATCATCGATACCGCTGATATCAAGTTATTCAATAGAAAGATTATTCCTTCGGTTCAGCCTACTCATGCTACAAGTGATATGTACTGGGCTGAAGAACGTTTGGGATCAGAGCGTTTGTTCGGCGCATATGCAAATAAAGCATTATTGTTACAATCAGGTAGAATTGTCCTAGGTACAGATTTTCCTGTAGAAGAAGTAAGTCCAATTAAAACTTTTTATGCAGCTGTAGCAAGAAAAGATAGTGAGCAGTTTCCCGAAGACGGATATTTATCAGAAAATAAGCTTTCCCGTATGGAAGCTCTAAAAGGAATGACCATTTGGGGTGCTTACGCCAACTTTGAAGAGGATGAAAAAGGATCCATAGAGGTAGGTAAAAATGCTGACTTTATCATGTTGGATCGCGATATCATAAAAGTTAGTGAAAGAAGAATACTTAAAGCTAGAATTGTAGCTACTATATTAAACGGTAATGTGGTATATAGTAATCGTTTTCGCTAAAGAACGAATAACTTTCATAAAATCTTTTACATTACACTAAAGAGCTAAATAATTTATACTATTTAGCTATTTTTAGTTTATATCATGTAGCAAATATATGTTACAGCTATAATTATTATCACATATAGTTATATTTGATGAAAATTATTATCATGTGTGGAATTGTATGTGCTTTTGATTTAAAGCAGCCTTCAGTCGAAGTGCGACCTCAGATTTTAGAAATGTCAAAACGACTTCGTCACCGAGGTCCAGATTGGAGCGGTATTTATGATGCTAAAAACGCTATTTTAGGACATGAGCGTTTGGCTATTGTTGACCCTACCTCAGGAAAACAACCTTTGATTAGTCCATCAGGAAATTTGATTTTAGCGGCTAATGGTGAAATATACAACCACCGTGAATTACGTGCTCCTTATGAGTCAAGTTATGCATTTAAGACACAATCTGATTGTGAAGTAATTCTTGCACTTTATGAAAAGGAAGGGAAAGAATTTGTAAATAAATTGAATGGTATTTTTGCTTTTGCAATATATGATGAGTCTAAAGATGAATTTTTTATTGCAAGAGATCATATGGGAATTATTCCACTCTATATGGGATGGGATGCTAACGGAACTTTCTTCGTAGCTTCTGAATTGAAAGCTTTAGAAGGCATTTGTTCAAAAATAGAACTATTCCCACCTGGACATTACATACACAGCAAAGATGAGGCACCAACAAAATGGTATAAGCCTGAATGGACTACTTATGATTCGGTAAAAGATAATCCTTCTTCAATTGAAGAATTACACGACGCATTGTCTGATGCAGTACACCGCCAATTAATGAGTGACGTTCCTTATGGTGTTTTGCTTTCTGGTGGTTTGGATTCTTCAATTACTTCGGCATTGGCAAAAAAGTTTGCTGCAAAAAGGGTGGAGTCTGATGATACACAATCGGCTTGGTGGCCTCAATTGCATTCATTTTCAGTAGGTCTTGAGGGTTCGCCAGATTTAGCAGCGGCTCAAAAAGTAGCAGAGCATATTGGGACTGTTCATCACGAAATAAAATTCACCATACAAGAAGGCTTAGATGCTATTCGTGAGGTTATTTACCATCTTGAGACCTATGATATCACAACTATCAGAGCGTCCACTCCAATGTTTTTGATGGCTCGTGCGATCAAAGCCCTTGGGATTAAAATGGTTTTATCAGGAGAAGGAGCTGATGAGTTATTTGGGGGTTATCTATACTTTCATAAAGCTCCAAATGCAAAAGAGTTTCATGAAGAAACCGTTCGAAAGCTGGACAAACTTCACCAATACGATTGCTTGAGAGCAAATAAGTCTCTAGCTGCTTGGGGAATTGAGGGACGTGTACCGTTTTTAGACAAGGAGTTTATTGAAGTCGCAATGCGTTTAAATCCTAAGGATAAAATGATTACTGAAGAACGTATGGAAAAATGGGTATTGAGAAAAGCGTTTGAAGACTACTTGCCAGCAAGTGTTGCTTGGCGTCAGAAAGAGCAGTTTTCTGATGGAGTAGGCTATAGTTGGATCGATACTTTAAAGGAAGTGGTGGACAAAGAGGTTACTGATGAACAATTGAACAACGCACATTATCGTTTCCCCGTTCAATCTCCACAAAACAAAGAAGAATTTTATTACAGAACTATATTTGAATCTCATTTCCCTAGTGATGTTGCAGCCCTAAGTGTACCTTCAGTGCCTTCTGTGGCGTGTAGTACGCCTGTTGCATTAGCCTGGGATGCTGCATTTCAAAATCAAAATGATCCAAGTGGAAGAGCGGTTGCAAAAGTGCATGAAAAAGGCTACAATGAATAAATTTATATTCCTCCTCTTAAATTGATATTAGACACTTTTTTTTCACACTTAAATGTTGATAACTTCATCACTATTGATAGGGGTTTGAGTCATTTTTGAGTAGCTGAATAGTTATATTTGTTAGTCGGCTACAAATGCCTTAAAATGCACACTTATGAGTGAAGAAAATCAAAACAAACAATATTCGGAAGATAGTATACAAGCCCTTGAGGGAATGGAGCACGTTCGTATGCGCCCCTCTATGTATATTGGGGATATCGGGGTTAGAGGTCTCCATCATTTAGTTTACGAAGTTGTTGATAATTCTATTGATGAAGCCCTTGGAGGTTATTGTGATGAAATTGCTGTAACGATCAATGAGGATAACTCAATAACGACTAAAGATAATGGTCGTGGAATTCCTGTTGGAATTCATAAAAAAGAAGGTGTTTCTGCTTTAGAGGTTGTAATGACCAAGATTGGGGCAGGAGGAAAGTTTGATAAGGATTCATATAAAGTTTCTGGAGGATTGCATGGGGTAGGTGTTTCTTGTGTAAACGCGCTTTCTGAGCAGTTAACAGCAACAGTCTATCGTGATGGAAAAGTTTGGGAACAAACATACCATAGAGGTAAGGCGCTTGAGCCAGTTAAAACTGTTGGAGAGTCTAACGAGACAGGAACATTAGTTACCTTCAAGCCTGATGCCGAAATCTTTACTCAAACAAGAGAATATAGTTACGAAACTTTGTCTTTAAGAATGCGCGAACTCGCTTACTTAAACAAGGGGATAACAATTACAATTACAGATCGTCGTGAAAAAGAGGAGTCTGGTGAATTTAAATCTGAAACTTTTTTGTCTGAAAAAGGATTGGTAGAATTTATCCATTTCCTAGATGAATCTCGTGAAGCAATTATAGGTGACGTAATTGCAATGGAGGGAGAGAAAAATGGAGTTCCAGTGGAAGTGGCTATGATTTACAATACTTCATACTCTGAAAATCTTCATTCTTATGTAAACAATATTAATACTCATGAGGGTGGAACTCACTTGGCAGGTTATAGACGCGGTTTAACATCTACGCTTAAGAAGTATGCGGATAGTTCTGGACTTCTTGATAAGTTAAAGTTTGAAATTGCAGGAGATGACTTTAGAGAAGGTTTAACTGCAATTATTTCTGTGAAGGTAGGAGAACCCCAATTCGAAGGGCAAACAAAAACGAAATTAGGAAATAGAGAAGTTACATCTGCCGTTTCTCAAGCGGTTTCCGAAATGCTTGAAAATTATTTGGAAGAAAATCCGAACGATGCAAAAACCATTGTTCAGAAGGTTATTTTAGCTGCTCAGGCTAGACATGCTGCTAAAAAGGCGCGTGAAATGGTTCAGCGAAAAACCGTCATGAGTGGTGGAGGTTTGCCAGGAAAATTATCTGATTGCTCCGAACAAGATCCCGCTTTATGTGAGGTGTTCCTTGTAGAGGGTGACTCGGCAGGAGGGACGGCCAAGCAGGGCCGTGATCGTAATTTTCAAGCCATCCTTCCTTTAAGAGGAAAAATATTAAACGTAGAAAAGGCCATGCAACACAAGGTTTTTGAAAACGAGGAAATTAGAAATATCTATACAGCTTTAGGTGTTACAATTGGTACAGAAGAAGATAGCAAAGCCTTGAATTTAGAAAAATTGCGTTATCATAAAGTGGTGATCATGTGTGATGCAGATGTAGATGGAAGCCATATTTCCACTTTAATCTTGACCTTCTTCTTTAGGTACATGAAAGAACTTATTGAGTCTGGGTATATTTATATTGCGACTCCCCCTCTTTATTTAGTTAAAAAGGGTCAGAAAAAAGATTATGCTTGGAGTGATGATCAGCGAGATCGTTTAATGCAAGAATTTGGGTCTGGTTCGAGTGTTCAGCGTTATAAAGGTTTAGGAGAGATGAATGCTGAGCAATTGTGGGATACAACAATGAACCCACAAGAACGCACCTTACGAAGAGTTAATATTGATAATGGGGGGGAAGCAGATCGAGTATTCTCCATGTTGATGGGAGATGAAGTTCCTCCTCGAAGAGAGTTTATTGAAAAAAATGCGATTTACGCAAACATAGATGTATAATAAATTAAAAAAATAAAAATGAAAGTTACCATAGTCGGAGCGGGAAATGTGGGTGCCTCTTGTGCAGAATATATTGCTCAAAAAAGTATTGCTAGTAAAGTTGTTTTACTTGATATTAAAGAGGGTTTTGCTGAAGGGAAAGCACTAGATTTATTTCAAACTGCAACCACTTTAGGTTTTAATACATCCATAACAGGGGTTACCAATGATTATGCAGCGACAGCTGGTAGTGACGTGGTAGTAATCACCTCGGGAATTCCTCGTAAACCTGGAATGACTCGTGAAGAATTAATTGGTATTAATGCTGGGATTGTTCAAAGTGTATCAGAGAACATTTTGGCTCATTCTCCTAATGCCATCATTGTTGTAGTGTCCAATCCAATGGATACTATGACATATTTAGCATTAAAAGCAACAGGTCTTCCAAAGAATCGAATTATTGGAATGGGAGGAGCTTTAGATAGTTCACGATTTAAAACCTATTTATCTCTTGCTTTAGACAAACCAGCAAATGATATCCAAGGTATGGTGATAGGTGGTCATGGAGATACCACGATGATTCCGCTTACTCGTTTAGCCAGTTATAATGGAGCACCAGTTTCTCAATATTTAGACAAACAAGCATTAGAAAAAGTTGCCGCAGACACTATGGTAGGTGGGGCAACACTAACAAAACTTTTGGGTACTTCAGCTTGGTATGCACCTGGAGCCTCAGTTGCCTATCTTGTTGATAGCATTCTTAACGATCAAAAACGAATGATTCCTTGTTCTGTTTTCTTAGAGGGAGAGTATGGGTTGAATGATATTTGTATTGGCGTCCCCTGTATCATTGGTGCAAATGGAGTTGAATCGATTGTAGATGTTCAATTAAATGCTGAAGAGAAGCTATTGATGAGCGAAAGTGCTGAAAAAGTATCAGCAATGAAGGCTGCATTGAGCGATATATTCTAAATTACTCATTTTCATATTCATTAATTCTCCTTAGAGTTGTCAATTCTTTGGTTTAATCCTATATTTGCACGCCTTAATTGAGCTTAAATTTTAATTGAAATGCAAAACAATTCTTTAATTCGAGTTTTCGGTGTTTTATTTGCACTAGTAAGTATTTACCAACTCTCGTTTACATTCATCGCTAGTAGTGTAGAAAAACAAGCAGATTCCTTTGCCGAACAAACTATTTCTGAAGCGGTCCCAAATTATTTAGAAGTCCGTGATCAGAAAGCAGCTGCTTACTTAGACTCTATAGGAAATAACAGTTTATATGGGTTTACAACTTATAATGACGCCAAAGATAAAGAGCTCAATAAAGGGCTTGATTTAAAAGGTGGAATCAATGTTATTCTTCAAATTTCTATACGCGATATACTTAGTGGTTTAGCTGAAAACACGCGAAACCCAGCTTTCAACAAAACCTTAGACGAAGCTGATATCCTTCAAAAATCTTCAGATGAACCTTACATAGAATCGTTCTTTAAAGCCTTTGATGCAGTGAAGAGTGGAGAGAAGCTTGCTTCTCCAGATATTTTTGCAAACCGAACACTGAGTGATGAGATCAATTTCGAAATGACGGATCAAGAAACACAAGTTGTGGTCCGTAGAAAAATTGATGAGTCTATTGTTTCTGCTTTTGAAGTGTTAAGAAAGCGTATTGATAAATTCGGTGTTACTCAACCTAACATCCAACGTTTAGGAACTTCAGGGAGAATTTTAGTTGAATTACCAGGGGCGAAAGATGTTGAACGTGTTCAAAATTTATTACAAAGTACTGCACAGTTAGAATTTTGGGAAACTTATAAGAATGATGAGTTGATCAGCTTTTTAATCGAAGCCAATGAATTACTCAAAACACAGATGGATGAAACCAAGGTAGCAGTGGATGAAGAAAAAGATGCGTCCTCTGAGATTGATGACCTTTTAGCAGATGTGTCTGCACAAGACTCTATATCTACTTCAGCAACTAACCCTGTTTTGGATCGAATTGTTGGGCAAGGTTTTCAAGGGGGTCCTGTTTTAGCTCAGTTTGCTTCTCGAGATGCTGACTTGATCTTGGATTATTTAAACCAACCGAATGTTAGAAAATTATTACCCACTCAATATAGATATATCCGCTTTGCTTGGGGTAAACCTGAAGCAAATAGTGATGTAATCGAATTATATGCATTGAAGTCAAACAGAGATAACGAAGCTCCTTTAAGTGGAGGAGTGGTTGTTGATGCACTACAAACCTATGATCAAGTAGGGAATGCAGCAGTTTCCATGCAAATGGATACCAGAGGTGCGAGAATATGGGAAGCCATGACGGGTAAAGCCTTCAAAGAAGCAAGTAATATCGCCATAGTATTAGATAATATTGTCTACTCAGCTCCTGGAGTTTCAAGCGGGGCTATTGCTGGTGGACGTTCCGAAATTACAGGAAACTTTACACTTAATGAAGCAATTGACTTGGCAAATGTATTACGTGCGGGTAAACTTCCTGCTTCCGCTGAGATTATTCAATCTGAAATTGTTGGACCTTCTCTAGGTCAAGAAGCTATTGAAGCGGGTGTATACTCTTTCATTATTGCTTTGATCTTTGTTCTAGGATGGATGATCTTTTATTACGGTAGTTCTGGAATCTATGCTGATATAGCTTTGATATTAAATATCCTACTCATCTTTGGAATATTAGCAGGGCTAGGAGCTGTACTTACATTACCTGGAATAGCGGGGATTGTGTTAACAATCGGTATTTCTGTAGATGCCAACGTTCTTATTTTTGAACGTGTTCGAGAAGAATTAGGAAAAGGAAAAGGAATTCGAAAAGCAATTGCTGATGGATTTAACAATGCACTTTCTTCTATTTTGGATGCTAACATTACCACAGGGCTCACCGCACTGATTCTCTTTATATTTGGAACAGGACCTATTAAAGGTTTTGCAACAACTCTTTTGATCGGTATTGGAACCTCTCTTTTTACAGCGATTTTTATTACTAGAATCCTTGTTGATGCAAGAAATGAAAAGGGTAAAGATGTTTCTTTCTCAACTAAGGCGACTAAAGGATTATTTTCAAATATTAAAATATCTTTCCTTCAGCGTAGAAAAGTAGCTTATATCGTGTCCTCAATATTGATCTTTGTAAGTTTGGCTTCTTTATCTCTTAAAGGATTAAATGAAGGAGTTGATTTTGTTGGAGGTAGATCGTATACCGTACGTTTTGAGAATGCTGTAAATCCTACAGAAATTGGATCAATTTTATCCAATGAATTTGGGAGTGCTGAGGCAAAAACCTACGGAGAAGAAAACCAACTTAAAATTACCACAAAATACAAAGTTGATGTAGAGGGTATTGAAGTAGATGAAGAGATTCAAAATAAACTTTTTGCTGCATTGCAATCTTATTTACCTGATGGGATGACCTATGAAAATTTTATCAACGGGAGCTCTCAAAAGCAAATAGGAATTATGTCATCAATCAAAGTGGGACCAACCATTGCGGATGATATCAAAAACAATTCCTTTTTAGCAGTAATCGGATCCCTAATTGTTGTGTTTTTATACATTCTTTTACGTTTCCAGAAATGGCAATTTTCATTAGGTGCTGTAGCTGCTGTATTCCATGATGTGTTGATTGTATTGGGTATATTTTCAATTACCTATACGTTCATGCCGTTTAACATGGAAATCAATCAAGCTTTTATTGCAGCAATCCTAACTGTGATTGGGTATTCTCTAAATGATACAGTGGTCGTTTTTGACCGTATTAGAGAGTTTTTAGCCGAGCACACTAAATGGGATTTAGATACAACTGTAGATGCTGCTTTGAATAGTACTCTAAGTAGAACTTTGAATACCTCACTCACCACTTTAATAGTATTGTTAGCGATTTTCATCTTTGGTGGGGAATCTATTAGAGGATTTATGTTTGCGCTTATCGTGGGTGTTCTAGTTGGAACGTATTCTTCTGTGTTTATTGCTACTCCAGTAATGTATGATACACAAAAAAAGAAAGCTCTAGAGCAAAAATAATAAAGTAACTTACTTTCAATAAAAAAAGCCAAATCGTTAGATTTGGCTTTTTAATTTAGTATCCTTTTTTCTTAGCATTTTCAATATGCGCTAAATGATGTTCGCCATGCCAGGTATAGATTAAAATGGTGGTGTTTAATGGATAATGTTTTGCTCGTTCTGGATGAAAGTATGATCTATTAAGCTCTTCAGGAGCAAGTGATTTTAAAAAGAGTGTCCAGCGTTTATGCAAGGCAGTAATCAAATCTAAGCTATAAGATAAGTCCGTGTTAGAGGCGTCTGGGAGTTGTGCCCAGTTTGCTTCCTGATAATCTTTTATAGAAGGTGTATCTTCAATTATTGCATGTTTAAACCGAAGATATGAATGCATATGACTGTCTGCTAAATGATGTACCACTTGCGCAATATTCCAACCTTCTGGGCGATAACAATTTTGTAAAGTATCCTTTGAAAGTCCTGCAATAGCTGCCTTTAACTTCTCAGGAAATTCTTCTAGTCTTGTAATTCCCTGGTTAATTGCCTCTGATGTTGGATTTTCAGGCCATTCAAATTTTCCGATAGGATAAGTTAATTTTAATAATTCCGTTTCATTCATAACTCAGTATATTTAATTTTCATTCCTACTGTAAATTGATGTAATTCGCTTTGTCCAGAACGAAGTTCTAAAACATATTTAGCTGGGGCTAATGATGGAATGCTGGATTCATTATTGGGTGTAGTATTTTTATAGATGCTTATAATTTCTAGCGATTCATTGAGAAAGATAAGATCCAGTGAAATTAACGTATTTTTCATGTAAAACGAACGTATAGCACTGTCTTCAAAAATAAATAACATTCCATTATTGGAGTTCATTTCTGTTCGATACATTAAACCAGTTTGACGCTCGTAGGGTGTATCCGCAAGTTCTATGTCATACTCTTTAAAAAGCTCCCCATTAAGATTAAAGATCCCTAAGGATGCTTCTTTTTTAAAAACCACACTAGCTTCTTTAATTGTTCTTGAGGGTGTGTTATTGCATGCACTTAAAAAAAATAGTACCTCAAGAATCAAAAAGACACTTTTAAGCTTCACTAGTTATAGTATTTGTTTTTCGTACCATAAGATATATTCCTAGTAAAATAAGAGGAATACTTAGCCATTGACCAGTAGAAAGTATGGGAAGATAGGTTTCAAAACCACCCTGACTTTCTTTAAGAAATTCTACTAAAAAGCGAATGATAAACATACTTGTGAAAAAGACTCCCAATAAGAAGCCAGGCTTGTCTTTTTTGGCACTTTTATATAATTGTCTGAGCAAGAAAAACAAGATTAGATAACCGATTGCTTCATAAAGTTGTGCAGGATGTCTAGCGGCATTTTCTCCTCTATTTAAAAATACAACTCCAAAATTTGAATTGGTGTATTCCCCTACAATTTCTGAATTAAAAAAGTTACCAATCCTAACAAAAAAAGCACCTATACTGGTTGGTACAACCACACGATCTAAAATCCAGATGAGAGATTTTAGTTTGAATTTACGTCGGTATAAGTAAAGTCCTAAAAGGGATCCAATAACAGCTCCGTGACTGGCAAGGCCTCTAAATCCTGTAAAAGTATATCCTGTGGGGGTATCTCGAATAGGGAGCAATATTTCAATCAAATGATCTCGATAATAATCCCAACTGTAAAAAAACACATCACCCAATCGAGCGCCTAATAAAATCGAAATAATCATATATACAAAAAGAGACTCTAAATGTTCTAAAGGAATTTTTTCCTGGTCAAAGATTTTTTTCATGATGTAGTATCCCAACCCAAATGCGATGATAAACATCAAACTGTAGTAATGGATTCCAAAACTGCCGATTTTAAATAGTGTTTCGCTGGGAGCCCAGTCGATCTTTGAGAGAAACATAAGTGCGTTATTTATCTATGTAAATGTAATTAAATTCAAATCGATAGTAAATTTTTCCTTAAGGAATTGGATCATAACCTGAACCTCCCCAGGGATGGCATTTTGAAATCCTTTTGATTCCTAAAATCCCTCCTTTAAGAAGACCATATTTTTTAAGAGACTCCAGGGTGTATTGAGAACAAGTGGGTTGATACCTGCAACTAGGTGGGAGTTGGGGAGATATAAAAGATTGGTACCCTTTTATTAATAAAACAAAAGGGTAAATTAGAATCTTTTTCAAAACGAGTTAATCTTAATTGATTTTGAAAGTTGTGCCTTCTGCCGTATCATTTATTTGAATATTCATTTCTTTTAATGAATCCCTAATCAGATCAGAGGTTTCAAAGTCTTTGGAAGTACGTGCTTTATTTCTAAGTTCCACGATTAATTTTAATGCTCCTTCTAATTGTTGATTCCCTTCTTCAGTAGAATTTTTTTCTGTATGCAATAAACCTAAAACATCAAAAAAGAAGGCATTCATTTCTTTGGAAAGAAGCTCTAAATCATCTTTGCTTATGCCCTGAAGTCCATTGGCAACTGCATTAATGTATTTGATCGCATCAAAAAGATGAGCAATTAGCAATGGGCTATTGAAATCGTCATTCATGGCCGCATAACATTTGTTTTTCCATGCTGTTAAGTCAAATCCAGAACTTTCAGCACTTAAGGGGAGGCTTTCTAATTTAGATAGACCTTCAATCAATCGTTGAAATCCTTTTTCTGAAGCTTCTAAAGCGGCTTCACTCAAGTCAACTATACTTCTATAATGGGCCTGAAGCATAAAAAAACGAACCGACATTGGAGAAAATGCTTTTTTAAAAATACCATTTTTACCGCTAAACATTTCACCAGGTAAGATGTTATTCCCTGTAGATTTGGCCATTTTCTTTCCATTCAAAGTAAGCATATTTGCATGGAGCCAATAATTTACCGGAGGTTTTTTGTGTATGGATTCAGCTTGAGCAATTTCACATTCATGATGTGGGAATTTTAAATCCATTCCACCTCCATGAATATCAAATTGAGTACCTAAATATTTGGTGCTCATTGCAGTACATTCTAAATGCCATCCAGGAAAACCTTCACTCCATGGAGAGGGCCATCGCATAATATGTACAGGTTCTGCTTTTTTCCACAAAGCAAAGTCTTGTGGGTTTTTCTTATCACTTTGACCATCTAAGTTTCTAGTGTTGTGTATGAGATCCTCTATGTTTCTTCCACTCAACTTTCCGTAAGGAATGTCTTTATTAAATTTGATTACATCAAAATATACAGATCCATTAATTTCGTAGGCATATCCCTGATCCATGATTTCTTTGATCAATTCAATTTGTTCAACGATATGTCCAGTTGCTGTGGGTTCAATACTAGGAGCTAATGCGTTAAATTGCGCCATTGTATCTCTAAAGTCAACGGTATAGCGTTGCACAACTTCCATTGGTTCAATAGACTCTAAGCGAGCTTTTTTCGCAATGCGATCTTCTCCTTCATCAGCATCGTTTTCTAAATGTCCAGCATCCGTAATATTTCGAACATATCGAACTTTGTAGCCCAGATGTTGGAGGTATCTGAAAATTAAGTCAAAAGAAATAAACGTTCTGCAGTTTCCTAAATGCACATTGCTATATACAGTGGGACCACAAACATACATACCCACATTGTTTGGGAGAATTGATTTGAAAGTTTCTTTTTTCCCTTTTAATGAATTGTATACGGTTAATGAAGTATCCATTAAAATTCAGTTTCTAGTTTGAGGTAATCTAAAAACTCTCTTTTCTTATCTTCCGATTGAAATATTCCTCCAAATTCACTTGTAACGGTACTACTAGCGGTATCACTAATACCTCTAGAATTTACACAAAGATGTTTTGCATCGATCACACAAGCTACGTCTTGTGTACCCAAGATTTCTTGAAGTTCCTGTACAATCTGAAGTGTAAGACGCTCCTGAACTTGAGGTCTTTTTGCATAATAATCTACAATACGATTCATTTTAGAAAGCCCGACAACGGTTCCATTTGAGACATATGCAACATGGGCTTTTCCGACTATGGGGAGTAAGTGATGTTCGCAAGTAGAGTAGAGGGTAATGTTTTTTTCCACTAACATTTCACCATACTTATAGGAATTATCAAAGGTGGAAGCTTTAGGTTTTTTGTTAGGATGTAGCCCTCCAAATATTTCATTTACAAACATTTTGGCAACACGAAGAGGAGTTCCTTTAAGACTGTCGTCTGTAAGATCCATTCCAAGGGTTTCTAGGATTTCACTAACATGATCTTGAATTATAAGTATTTTCTCATCATCACTTTTCTCAAAAGCATTCTCTTTCAGAGGTGTTTTGGCATTATTAGAGAAGTGATCTTCTCCTTCTTCCATACTGTTATCAGTGATTAATTTTTCAACTTTCATAGGCAATAAATACCTACAAATATACTTAATTTCTGAAGGAAATATAGCCTAACCCAAAGATCAAAGTTTGAAGTTATAGCTCACGGTAAATTGTGTGAGATTTTGATTTAGAGCATATACATCTGTTAGGCCCTCTGAATAGAGTTCATAATCTTTACTTTGCTCAAAGTTTACAAGTGAAAGGGAAAAACTGCTGGATCCAAAATCTAGTCCTAATCCCAGAGTAATCGCAGTGTTGTTTGAGGTACTTTTTCTTTGGTAGGCATTTTGATTCAAAAATCCTGCTCTCAGACTAATGTCTTTAAAACGAAACTCACCACCTACTTTTAGAGTGTTTACTGAATCAAATCTAGATTTTATTTCTTGGCTAACCTCATTGAGGTAATTACTTCCAAATTGATCTTTATAACTAGAGTTTGAAAGATTTTGATTGCTGTAATCAATGGAGATCAATCCTTTTTTACCAAACAGATATGCAAAACTTAATGTTGTTTTAGATGGAATTTTGAGTTGGTACTCCTCATAAAAATTAGTAATATTTGGCTTGATTTCCTCTTTAACATTTAGTCCTTCCTCATAATGAAAAGCACTGATACTTTGTTTAGTTTCGTCAGCTAGAGTGATCCATTGGGGGCTGTCATAGGTTGCACCAAGACGTATGTTTTTCAGTTTTAAAATTGCCCCAATTTGAGTAGAAATTCCATTTCCAAATGTGACGAGTTCATCATAAAAATTAATATTATAAGTAGGTGAATTTTGATCCTGATTCGTTTCAAATAGTGTTTGGGAATGATTCAAAAAGATTTTATGAAAATTCACATTCATACCCAAATGAAGTAAATTCTTATAAAGTCCGCTAATATTTAAACTTGTTTTTCTATGCCAACCTTTGTTTACAATATCAACTTGATGGTTAATATTTTGGTATTTTACATTAGATTCATAGAAGGTGTTTTCATCTTGTAAATACTCTGGATCAATTATATATCCTTGATAGCCTAGGAAAGCCTGTTGAGCTGCAAAACCTTGCTCTTCTCCTAGAATTTGATACACCTCTGAAGTGGTTTCATCATCATAAAGAGGAAGGTTCTCAAATGCGAGACCATCGGCATAGTATAAAAAGTATTGATCAATTCCCGTTGAGTTTTGTCCTTTAATTTTTGCATTTTGATCATACTGAATTACTTTGTGAAAATTAATTCCCGTGCTTATTCTAGACCACGGACTTTCTTCGTTATTGTTATTAAAAACAAACACTCCTCCAAAATGATCTAAACCAATGTCATCATTTTCATAAGTTGCCTTTGAATTTAAATAGACACTTTCAGTTAACTTATTTTTATAATTGGCTGAGAGACCAAGTTCAGAATGTAAAAAAACAGAGGAACTGGCAGGATTGAAACTAATTGCAGTTAAATCTCCACCTAATGCACCAAAGGCACCTGCCATTGATGTGTAACGTGCAGATCCATTTAAATCTGATGAAACAAGTCGTGTAAAATCGCTAACAGTCTGTGCATCAGATAGTTGGCCCACAAGTAAGGATACAATAATATAGTAGGTAATACGCATTTTTAAAGATTTTTGAATTAGTTTCTACGACCACTTGAAGATCCTCGACTTGAACTACTACCAGCACTACTTCTACTACTGCTTCCAGAGTTATAGGATCTTGCAGGACTGCTATAGTTACTAGATCGACTAGAATTAGAGCTTCTGTATGAATTAGATTTAGTATTGTTATAGCTTCTACTAGTGCTGTTGTTGTTGTATTGATTTCTGTTATTTGATCGAGTTACAGACCTAGTTTTAGTTCTTCTTTTTCTTGGTGAAGTTGTATTTGTTCTATTTCTTGTTGTATTATTATATCTTGATTGAGAAAAACGACCACTACTACTGTTTGCAGTTTTTGTTGGATTTACATTACCACTTCTAGAAATACCAGTAGTTCCTCCATTTATTTTGGGTCTAGCCGTTACAGAGTTACCAGCCGTTTTGGTTCCTAATCTTGTGTTTCGACTATTTCCAATGAGTACAGTTCTTCCGAGAGAATTTACTCCTCTTCCTACATTAACGCGGTTCAGTGTGCGTTGTACATCAGCATCATTATTTTTTGATTGACGGTCTCCTTTAGTTTTTGAATTCCTTCTATAATTGCCATAATTTTTTTCGCCTCTTCCGGATTTTATGCGTGCAACTGTGCTGTTGTAATCTCTGTTGTTAAAATTGTTGTAGCGATTCCCGAAAATGTTTGTATAACCAAATCGATTCCATGGGTTTCTGAATCCATAAGGATTGTAAAATCCGCCATAGTATGCAAAAGGGCTATAAAATGAGTTAAATCCACCCCAGTAACCTGCATATCCACCATAAAAGTCAAAGTAAGGATTGTAAAAATTGCCATAACCAAATCGGAATTGATTTCCGTAATAGTTGTTCCAAAATGGTGAATTGTTAAATGCAAATCCTGATAAACCCCAGAGGTAATTAGGGGTGTTATTTACAACGATGATTTCGGTTTGTGTTGTCTCACCTCCCCATGGAATTTGAGAAATATTGTTGTCAACAGCTGTTTGTTGGTATTGATCTGTGCTTGTGTAAGTTTCTGAATCTGTAAAATAAGTATCGTCAGAAACTAGGGGCATATTTCCGTCAGCAACATCTTTAAAATATTGGCTATAATAATTATTTTTATTTAATCCAGCTGCTTCTTGTGGTCTTTCTTGTTGAGTTTGAGCTTTAGAAACATAAATTCCATCTGATTCAAAATATGAAGCACTCTGAAAACTTCCACAACTAAAAACAATAGTAGAAGCGGTAACAACTAAAAATGAATTTTTAATTTTTCGTAAAGATAAGTCAGCTTTCATAATGATTCGTTTTAGAGATGTGGTTCAAAAAGTTTAGTTTTGTATCACAAGAATTAATATAATCAAATATAGGCAAATTTTATGCCACGTTTTTATGGCCAACAAATTAACTTCTAGAAATACAGATTATTCCAAGTGGTATAATGAAATCGTAGTCAATGCAGATCTTGCTGAAAATTCAGCAGTTCGAGGCTGTATGATAATTAAGCCATACGGTTATGCTATTTGGGAAAAAATGCAAGCTGAATTGGATAAAATGTTTAAAGCGACAGGACATGAAAACGCATACTTTCCATTGTTTGTTCCTAAAAGTTTGTTTGAAGCGGAAGAAAAAAATGCTGAAGGATTTGCAAAAGAGTGCGCGGTAGTCACTCACTACCGTCTTAAAAATGACGAAGATAATCCAGGAAAATTGATAGTTGATCCCAACGCAAAATTGGAAGAGGAACTTGTTGTAAGACCCACAAGTGAGGCTGTGATCTGGAATACATATAAATCTTGGATACAATCTTATAGAGACCTTCCAATTTTAATTAACCAATGGGCTAATGTGGTACGATGGGAAATGAGAACACGATTATTTCTTCGAACCGCAGAGTTTTTATGGCAAGAAGGGCATACGGCACACGCAACTAAAGCTGAAGCGATTGCAGAAGCAAGACAAATGAACCAAGTATATGCAGATTTTGTCGAAAATTATATGGCAATCCCTGTAATTCAAGGAATTAAAACAGAGAGTGAGCGTTTTGCTGGAGCAGTTGAAACCTTTTGTATTGAGGCACTCATGCAAGATGGAAAAGCTTTACAAGCAGGAACATCACACTTTTTAGGGCAAAACTTTTCAAAAGCATTTGACGTAAAATATGCCACTGCAGAAGGGGGATTGGATTATGTTTGGGCTACATCATGGGGAGTTTCAACTCGCTTGATTGGGGCATTGATCATGACACATAGTGACGATAACGGTTTGGTGTTACCTCCAAATTTGGCTCCTATTCAGGTAGTAATAATTCCAATTTATAAAGGTGAAGAGGAACAAAACGAAGTAGCTATTACAGCAGAAAAGATCAAACGAGATTTAGAAGAGAAAAACATCCGAGTGAAGTTTGATAATCGAGATAAGTTCAAGCCAGGATATAAATTCAATGATTACGAATTAAAAGGAGTTCCATTACGTATTGCAATAGGGCCCAAAGATTTAAAGAATGGAACATTAGAGATTGCACGTCGGGATACATTATCCAAATCAATTGTGAGCCAAGGAGAAATTGTTGGCTACATCACCTCAGAATTGGAAAAAATACAAATTGATTTGTTTGAAAAAGCAAAAGCATTCCGTTCAGAGAATATTACCAAAGTAGATGATTTTGAGAGCTTTAAAGAAGTCCTAAATGGCAAAGGTGGATTTGTTTCAGCGCATTGGGATGGAACCAACGAATCTGAAGAAGCCATTAAGAAAGATACAAAAGCAACCATTCGATGTATTCCTCTTGACAATGAGCAAGAAGCTGGAGTATGTGTTTTCTCTGGAAATCCCTCTTTACAAAGAGTTCTTTTCGCGAAATCTTATTGATTTATAGGTTTTTGAGTAAAGTTACTTTGTCTTCATTAAAATCCTTGTAATACAATTCGTTTGTATTGGATTGATAGTGATAGCTAGTACTACTCACCATTTTAATACCCGCATTTTTTATAAGATAAACATCACTGTTTAATTGCTGTGATACTGACTTATAAAATTCCAAGATTGAATCTCTTGTTGTCAATACATTTAGACTTTTTTCAAAACTTTTACGAATTTTTTCAAACTCCATACCCGAATACAAAGTAATATTTGTTTAATGTTTTTCATCGGATAGTTAAGATTTGGAGTGTTTAACTTCAACAAAAATAGTGTTTTTCCACAAGAAAATTGTTAAAGTTTATGCAAAGTAGAAATTTAAAAATTCTACACATTAGAAAAAAAAATAGTTAAGTGTGGTTTTAGGTTGTATAATAATATTTTTACATGTACATTTGCGCACGAAAAATATGGCCCGTTCGTCTATCGGTTAGGACGCCAGGTTTTCATCCTGGAAAGAGGGGTTCGACTCCCCTACGGGCTACAATTTAAAAATAAGACATGGCAAATCACAAATCGGCTTTAAAAAGAATACGTTCAAACAACAAAAAGAGACTTTTGAATCGTTTTCAGCACAAAACTACTCGTAATGCGATCAAGAAATTGAGAGACATTACTGATAAAAAAGAAGCGGAAAAATTATTTCCAAGCATTGTTTCGTTAATTGATAAACTTTCAAAGCGAAATATTATTCATACAAACAAGGCTGCTAATTTAAAATCTAAATTAGCAAAGCACGTTTCTTCTTTATAAGTTTTAACAAACTTGTACTAAATAAAAAAGGCTCCAATTTGGAGCCTTTTTTATTTTAAAGTATATAGTATTAAGAATTCATTGAGATTAAGAACTCTTCATTGCTCTGAGTGCGCTTAAAACGATCGTTAATGAATTCCATTGCTTCAACGGGGTTCATGTCCGCTAAATACTTTCGCATGATCCACATGCGCTTAATCGTCGTTTCATCGAGAAGTAAATCATCTCTTCGTGTACTCGATGAGATCAAGTCAATTGCAGGAAATATTCTTCTGTTGGCAATTCTTCTATCCAATTGAAGTTCCATATTTCCAGTTCCTTTAAATTCCTCAAAGATCACTTCATCCATTTTAGAACCAGTTTCTGTAAGCGCTGTAGCAATTATTGAAAGTGAACCTCCGTTTTCAATATTTCTAGCTGCACCAAAAAAACGTTTTGGTTTGTGTAAAGCATTTGCATCTACACCACCACTTAAAATCTTACCAGAGGCAGGCTGAACGGTATTGTAAGCTCTTGCAAGACGGGTGATGGAATCCAATAGGATAACCACATCATGTCCACACTCTACAAGGCGTTTAGCTTTTTCTAAAACAATATTAGCCACTTTTACGTGTCGGTCTGCTGGTTCATCAAATGTTGACGCTACAACCTCACCGTCAACATTACGCTGCATGTCTGTTACTTCTTCTGGACGTTCATCTATGAGTAAAATTAATTGATAAACCTCAGGGTGATTTGCTGCGATAGCATTGGCAATATCTTTTAACAACATTGTTTTACCCGTCTTAGGTTGAGAAACAATCATTCCTCTTTGTCCTTTACCGATAGGGGAGAACAAGTCCATGATACGTGTGGAAATTGTGCTTGACTTGTCTGCAAGGTTGAATTTTTCTTGAGGAAATAAGGGAGTCAAGTGTTCAAATGCAACTCGATCACGAACAACTTTTGGATCTAGACCATTAATTTTATCAACTTTAATCAAAGGAAAATACTTTTCTCCTTCTTTGGGTGGACGTACTGATCCTAAAACAGTATCTCCTGTTTTGAGTCCAAACAAACGTATTTGTGATTGTGAAGCGTAAACATCATCTGGAGACGATAAATAGTTGTAATCTGAGGATCTTAAAAAGCCATACCCTTCTGGCATGATTTCTAGTACCCCTTCAGTTTGTACGATTCCATCAAATTCAAAATCAGGTTCGCGATACCTACTTCGATTGTCTTTATTGTGATTGGATTCGTTTCGATTGTTATTTTTTCCTTGGTTAGGATTTGTTCTATTATTTGGATGTCCATTTCCATTAGGATTATTCCCATTGTTCTTGGCAGCTCCTTGTGATGAATTATTCTTGTTATGTTGTTTATTGTTGTTAGGGTGTTTCTGTGTCCCTTGTTTCTTATCGTGCTGAGATTTTGGTTTAGATTTTTGAACTGGAAATACTTTAAGGGGAGCTTTCTTTTCAGTTGTCTCTTTATTTGCTTTTTCAGGTTTTGCAGGAGCAACTTTTGCTGGCTCATTATCTGGCTTAGAAGCAATAAAGTCAACAATTTGATAAATTAAATCTAGTTTTTTCAAACCAGCGATTCGTTTAACACCTATTTTTTTTGCAATTTCTTGTAATTCGGGGAGTTTCTTTGTTTTAAGAGTAGCTATTTCGTACATGAAGTTTTTGTGATTATTACTTTAAAGATTTTGAAATTATCTTCAAAGGTTTAAGAGTTGTGGAGTAGCAATATTACAAATTTTATTTTAAAAATGCTGCTTTTAAAAAAAAGTTAATTTTGTAAAAAAAAATCATGATTCAACGCATACAATCCCTTTACTTGCTTTTAGCTGTTTTATTGTCAAGCGGACTTTTATATGTTTCTCACCTTACCGAATATGCTACGAGTTTAGAATCATTCTTTTCTGTCAACTATGGTTTCTATTTAATCCCTTTCCTCACTTTACTCACACTTTTATTCTTTAAAAATAGAAAGATTCAGGTGGTATTAATTCTTTTGATTATTCTTTTTACTTTCTTTCCGATTGTTCTTTATGTTCAAGCGATTTACAATGGAGTTCAGGCTTCAGTCCTTTACGCTACTGTAAGTATCTATTTATTGAATATAATTTTCTTGCTTTTGGCTCGAAGAGATATCATAAAGGATGAAAAATTAGTCCGTTCCATCGACCGCATTCGATAAAGCACCTCGAAGTCCTAATTCAATTACCTCTAGATTTTGCACTTTTCCTTCTGAAAGTTCAAATCTGAGCATGGTTCTTATTTTATGAAAGCCAGAAATACCTGCTGCTCCAGGATTCATGTGTAAATGCCCCTTTGTTTTATCTTGCATTACCTTGAGTATATGTGAATGTCCACAAATAAAAAGTTTGGGTCTGTATTGAGTAATCAAACTTCTCGCTTTTGGCGTATACCTTCCTGGATAGCCAGCAATATGTGTAATCAATATAGCTACTCCTTCACAAGAAAAAGAAAGCACCTCATGAGCCTGTAATCGCACTTTATTGCCATCTATGTTGCCAAAAACAGCTCGTAAGGGTTTAAGCGTTTCTAACTCGTCTAAAATGGAGAGTTTTCCTATATCCCCTGCATGCCAGACCTCGTCTGCTTGCTTTACATAGTTCTTAATTTTAGAATCTAAATGACCATGAGTGTCAGAAAGTAGAAGAATTTTCTTCAAAATTTTGTAATTTGATTTCAAAATTAGTCTATTCCCTAATCTTAACCAATGCCTCATGTAAATCATTAAAAGGCTCAGTTCTTCTTTAAAAAAAAAGGTGTCATTCATTTTTATAAGGAGTATATTTCTTTTCAATTGGAATCTGACCATTGTTTACGAAAGCTATTTTATTCAGAAATGGAAACTGTTTTAATTCAAAATAGCAGGAAGGTATTCCTTCGTGTATTTTTATTTTTTAGCGTCATATTTTTATTGGCTACAATGTATCTTTATTTATTTGAGGAGGCTACTATTTTGAATATAGTTACAGGGATTTTACTTGTAATATTTTCTTTATCAAATTTGACTGAATCTGATGGTAGGATGATTCAAGTTAAAAAGAGAGGTTTGTTGATTTATGTGTTTTATTCCAATAAAAAGCATGAAGTTTTGACTGTCTATAATTGGCTTCGGTAAAAATTAAATAAAAATCCAAATGATTAATAAAGGAGGTAAATAGAGGAAGAAAGGACTATTTGTACTAATCTAACAGGATAGATCCCATTGCATATGTTTTTGCTTTTCCGCTAATTTGGACACGGTCCTTTTTATTTTGACAAAACAATTTTCCTTTCCGCTCTGAAAGTTGAAGGGCAAATAACTCTTTTTTATTCAATCGTTTTCCCCAAAAGGGGATCAATGAACAATGGGCAGATCCAGTTACGGGATCTTCAAGAATGGAGGCCTGAGGAGTAAAAAAACGAGAAACAAAATCAGCCTTCTCGCCTATGGCAGTGACGATAACTCCCCCTGGATTTAAATTAATTTGGTCAAATGTTTGTCGATGGATTTGGATTGATTGGATCTCTTTTTCGTCATTATAGACCAAAACATAATCCCTCGCTTTGTAAACTTCTTTGGGTTGGATAGATAAAGAGTTCTTTATGACTTCTGGGAGTTCAACTGCGACCGGCATTCGTGAAGGAAAATCTAAATGGTAAATTCCATTTTCTGTGGTGACGCCCAAATCCCCACTTAAGGTTTTGAATTTCATTTCATTTTTATCAAAATCTAAATGATTTTTTAAACAGTGGGCAGTGGCAAGAGTAGCGTGACCACATAAATCCATTTCAATATCTGGGGTAAACCAACGTAAATGAATGTATTCTTCATAGTTTACAAAAAAGGCCGTTTCAGGAACAGCATTCTCTTTAGCAATATTGAGTAAAACAGTATCATCTAGCCAGCGATCTAGTGGGACAACACAGGCTGGGTTTCCACCAAAGCTTTGGTCAGTAAACGCATTTATTTGAAAGCAATTGAGTTTCATTGTCTCTTTATCATTTACTAATGTAGAGAATAAAGGTTATAATACAATGTGTCTATTTAAGAGTTTGTTCAATGGAAAAGCAGGAGGATATTTTAAAGGTCATCTGTGAAATGTTGTTTTCTTTTGGGTTTCGAAAACTTTACACGATTGTATTCTTCAGAACTCCCTTTTGGAATAGAAAGCGATTTCCAATTGTTTTTTTGAATTAACTTTCCCAGGAATACAATTTGACCAATATGATAGGGGTAGTGGGTTAATTGTCTGTTTATTGCTTCTTGAACAGTATGTCCCATATTTCGTATTTAGATTACTTTTTCTAAATCCCCTTCGGTCAAAGTATCAATAGCTTTAAATAAGCATTCCCAGCCTTGATTCCATAACAGCATCAAAGAAGCTCTTGTTTTCAAATCTTCTTCAAACTCCTTCTCACGGTTTCTATTCACTTTTTCTCCATCTGTAGTGAGGAAGTTTGTCCAACGCGAGCGCATATTTCCATTTAAATGTTTGCAGAGTGAAGCAATACTTTTGCATTCTTGATTGGGTTTCCAAAATAATTTTTCATCAGCTATTTGCTCAAAAGTTTGATCTCCAAGGAATTTGTAATATGTAAATTGTTTTTTTTACACTTTCTAAATATGAGTTCATAGCACCATGGATTTTATTATTTGGTTTTATTTCTAGGATCGGTTTCAAGTATAGAATATAGAAAGTTGTCAGACCATCCCGTTTTTAAAGGCAATATTTGTCTTCCTCTTCCTTCTCTTTGAAGACCAGCTTTTTCTAATACTTTAATGGATCCAATATTGTCTACAGCACAACCCGCAATAACTCTGTGTAGTTGTAAGGTTTCAAATCCAAACTCAAGTACAGCTTCTAAGGACTCGGTGGCATAACCCTTGTTCCAATGGTCTGGATGGATTTTATACCAAACTTCAGCGCTTTTGTATTTTGAACCACCAAGTTTTAATCCAAACAAACCAATGAATATTTCCTCCAAATTTGTGTCAATTGCAAAGGTGTAATTTTTTATTGTTGAGGATTCGTGTTCTCTCATCCAGGGATTGATGATGGATCGTGTTTGCTCTAAATTTTTTGGAATACCCAAGGTATTGTATCGATCTGTTTCGGGTAAGGAATGTAAGTTATGTATTGACTCTAGATCAGAAGCTTTAATCAATCTTAACTTTAGTTTTGTAGTTACTATTTCGGTCTTTATCATTGTACTTTATTCAAGGATAAGAAAGCTATTTAATCTAATGTACTCCAATTAAAATGAATTCCACGTCCGTAAAAAAAAGAAAAGGCAAAGAAACGCTAAGGGGTCTCCTTTAACATGGATAAAAATTGTAAAACTCTCTTGGAAGCGTCTTTTTGTGCAGCTTGATCTCCTGTTGTGGTTCCACCATAATTAAAACGATATGAAGTTCCGTCGATCCACATCTCTCCTTGTCTATTGCTTGGAGTATAATTAGGATTTCCTGAGATCAAATGTCCAGCGTTTTTATATTGTATATTTTGAATCTCATATTTGAAAGGACTGTTTTTAAGTCTTGCTTCAATTTGATCACTCATCATGGCTGAGGGCCATACGTTGTCGTCAAGACCTGAAAAAAGTAGAATAGGGCCATTAATTTTTTCAACTTGAATGGAAGCTTTTTTGACAGCAACAGTATCCGTTAAGCCTCGTTTCCAATAATTCAAAGTTTCTATAATCTTTTGATTTCCACCTTGCAGCTTATCCATGGGAATATAGGGAATGGGTTTGTTTTCAAAAGTCCAACTAGGTTTCATAAAATCTGAATTGAAGGGAAGTACCGTATTAGACCAACTCACCGACGAGGGACTATAAGCAATGACACCATTTACAAGTTCTGGATAATAGGAGGCAAGTACCAAGGCCAGTTCTGCATTTCTTGATGCTCCCATTACAATAATTTCATTAGAGTTAACTTGAGGTTGATTTTTTAACCAACGGAATGCTTTTCCAAAATACTCCAAGGGGATTTCTTCTGGGAGTGCAGGTAGTCCTTCTTCGCGATGATAGGGTAATGATAAACTCATATAGTTGGCTTTGGCTAACTCCTGTCCCCAATATGCCCCCCAGTCTCTACCACCAACTAAAACAATCGTCGCTTTATCTTTAGTGGTTTTTTTCGCAAAAAAGCTAGCCCTAAATCCAGCATCCTTTATCAGTACAGGTTTTACTCCGTCGAATAAAATAGTGTCAGCAAAAAAGTATCCAATGGTTAAGATCGCCAGTATCAGAATGCTGTTTCTTAATTTTTTATTCACCTCTGCTTTTTTTAAAATAACAAGGCTAAAGATAAGTAGTTCAAAAGAAAGTTATAGGCAGTGATTATTTTAAACGCTTGCCTCTTCCTTTAATCATCATCAAGGAGTCTAATTTGTTCTAAAAGGGATATGAGGTCTTTTTTCATCTCTTTGTTTAGGTGAGTCACTTTTAAGTGTCTTCTGTATTTTCCAGTTCCCTCTAACTTTAATTTGGAGGTTAGTTTATAACCGTAGGAAAATTCAAAAGAAACATGTTTTTTTGAAACAAATAATCCTCCAAAATTCTCCTTTAGTGAAAAGACGATGCCACCATACTTAAAGGTTTCATTTACCTTGGGGAAGGTGTCCCAGACAATATTTCTTAGCCAAATAAGGATTTCATATTTCTCAAAATCACTGGTTCTGAGTTCTTTTATGAATTTGTCAATCTGATTTTTTGTTTGAACAATATTTTTTTTGGATTTTGACATAGAATAAAATTAATCGTTTTCATTAATTCTTTATCCATTAAAATAGGTCCTCTGGTTGTAGTGTCGTTTTGGAAGTACCTTGATTACTAAAGTAATAAAAATAATAAAACCCACTTTAAGCGGGTTTTATTATCGTCTATTTAATCTAATAAATTTAGATATGAATCACTTCATCATAGGCGGCAGCTACGGCCTCCATCATCGCCTCACTCATGGTGGGGTGGGGGTGAACGGCTTTAAGCACCTCATGGCCGGTAGTTTCGAGCTTTCGACCTAGTACCGCCTCGGCAATCATATCGGTTACCCCGGCGCCAATCATGTGGCAACCCAGCCATTCGCCGTATTTAGCGTCGAAAATCACCTTAACAAAACCGTCTGAAGTTCCGCTAGCTTGTGCTTTTCCAGAGGCAGAGAAAGGAAATTTTCCTACTTTGATGTCATAGCCTTTTTCTTTGGCTTGAGCTTCGGTGAGCCCTACAGAGGCTACTTCAGGGTAACAATAGGTACATCCTGGAATGTTTCCGTAATCCAACGCTTCTACATGCTGTCCTGCAATTTTTTCAACACACAATATCCCTTCAGCAGAAGCGACATGGGCTAGAGCTTGTCCAGAGGTTACATCTCCAATGGCATAATAGCCAGGAAGGTTGGTTTGATAGAAGTCGTTCACTAATATTTTGTCTTGGTCTACTCCAATTCCAACGTCTTCTAGGCCTAAATTTTCAATGTTGGTTTTGATTCCAACTGCGGACAATACGATGTCTGCTTTCAATGTTTCTTCGCCTTTTGCTGTTTTAATAGTTGCAGTAACGCCTTTTCCTTTGGTATCTACTTGAGTTACTTCAGCACCGGTTATAATGTTAATTCCACTTTTCTTGAAAGAACGTTCTAGTTGTTTAGAGATTTCTTCATCTTCAACGGGTACTATGCGATCTTGGTATTCTACTACAGTCACTTCAGTACCCATAGCATTGTAGAAATAGGCAAATTCGATTCCAATGGCACCAGAACCAACCACAATAAGTTTTTTAGGTTGTTTTGGTAAAGTCATTGCTTCACGGTAACCAATTACCTTTTTCCCATCTTGTGGAAGGGAGGGAAGCTCACGGGAGCGGGCTCCTGTGGCAATAATAATATTTGAAGCACTGTATTCTTCAGTTTTATCATTTGAAGTCACACTTACTTTTTTACCCGCAAGAATTTTTCCATGACCTTTTAAAATATCAATTTTGTTTTTCTTCATCAGAAATTGTACTCCCTTACTCATTCCGGCTGCAACATTTCGACTACGATTTACTACGGCATCAAAATCTTTGTCGTATTCCTTTACAATTAACCCATAGTCTCCAGCATGTTTTAAATAATTAAAAACTTGTGCAGATTTAATAAGGGCTTTGGTTGGAATACAACCCCAGTTCAAACACACTCCGCCTAAACTTTCTTTTTCAACAATAGCGGTTTTAAAACCTAATTGTGAGGCTCTAATTGCTGTAACATAGCCTCCTGGACCGCTTCCTACTACTATAATATCATATGAACTCATGAAGTGTAATTTAAATTCGCTGCAAATTTACGAAACTAGAGAGAATATTTTGCTCTAATTTTCCTCCTTCGTGAAATCTATGCTGGCAGCATTGACACAATACCGTTCTCCTGTTGGGGTAGGGCCATCGTTAAACACATGCCCTTGGTGTCCACCACATTGAGAACAAACAATTTCTGTACGGATCATTCCATGGCTATTGTCTTTAATGAATTCAATAGCTCCCGGAATTGCAGTATCATAGGAAGGCCATCCGCAACCACTATCAAATTTGGAAGAAGAATCATAAAGAGCTTGTCCACATCCTTTGCAGGTGTAAATTCCATTTTCATGATGATCATTAAACTTTCCAGTAAAAGGGCGTTCGGTTCCTTTTTTTCTTAAGATGTGAAACTCTTCAGGAGATAATTGTTCTTTCCATTCAGTTTCTGTTTTTTTTATCAGATACTCTTTATTGCTCATTTTTTGGTATAAAGGCCAAAGCAGCTGAATTGATACAGTGTCTTTTTCCTGTTGTTTGGCGTGGTCCATCATTAAACATATGTCCTAAATGTCCACCACAAGTATTGCACTTTAATTCCGAACGCGGATATCCAATTTTATAATCCACATCGTATTCTAAATTTTCTTCAATTCCTCGATCAAAGGAGGGCCAACCTGTTCCAGAGTCAAATTTGTGTTGGGATTCGTACAAGGGAGTTTTGCAGCCACTACAAACATAGGTTCCTTCTTTTTTATTGTTATTTAAAGGACCTGTAAAGGGTCGCTCCGTTGCTGCTTGACGAAGAACTCTGTAAGCTAAAGTAGAAAGACTTGCTTTCCATTCTGCTTCAGTTTTGACTACGGCATAGTCTTTTTGGGTACTCTTTTTTTCTTGAGAATTGCCTTGGCAAGAAACCAGAAAGGCAAGTAGGAGTAGGGGGAAATATTTTATCATCTTTTTTTATCAAAATTACTAATCTTTTTTTCACCCAAAACCGAATATGCTTTCTTTGTAGAAATTTAACATAGTTTAGATATAAATGCGCTTTTTTTAAATTTTAAAACACCCCCCAATGCGACCTACTTTTTTTTTAATACTGCTTATTCTTATTTCAGGATGTAAAGTGAATCACTTAACAGGAAAGAAAACATTTAATGCCTTTTCCAACAAGTAATTGTTTCCTATGGCTTTGCAACAATACAATTCATTTTTAAAAGACAATAAAACTGTCATGGGTACTAAAGCGCAGCGACAAATTTCTAAAATAGGAGTTTACATCGCGCTAGCGGCACAAAAATATTTTGCTTTCAAGGGGCAGCCAAATTTCTTGAGAGAGTATGTTTGGGAATATAATTTGGTAGAGAATGAACAACGCAATGCTTGGTGTATGCCAGGAGGTAAAATCGTTTTTTATACCGGTATACTCCCCATAGCCGAAAACCCCGATTAGATAGCTGCCATTATGGGTCATGAAGTGGCACATGCACTTGCTGATCACGGAGGACAGAGAATGTCAATTATTTTAGCTCAACAAGGATTAAATATTTTTGCAGAAAAAGCCACAGAAAAGCAACCTGATGCAAAGCGGAAAGCAATTCTAGCAGCCTAATGAATCGGTTCCTCAGTGTTAGGGGTATTACCTTTTAGTAGAAAGCACGAATCTGAAGCGGATAAAATCGGTTTAGAACTAATGGCTTTTGCGGGGTATAATGTCGATGAAGCGCCAAAATTATGGGAACCCATGAAAGCAGCTTCAGGTGGAAAATCACAACCCGAAATTTTGAGTACTCATACCTCTAACCAAAGGCGTATTGACAATTTAAAGCTCTGGGCTTCAAATGCTAAACTTTTAGCTAGCAAAATCAATAGTATTAAATATTAATTTTGCTGTTGATTTTTTCATTACATTGAGTGACTAAATTGATTTAATGTTAAGTTTAAAAACCCCTTTAGAGAAAGGAAGTAAAAAAATAATCAATGCCTGGACTTTTTATGATTGGGCGAACTCTGTTTATCCATTAGTCATTTCTTCAGCTATTTTTCCAATATATTACGGCGCTTTGTTTTCAGAAAGTAACATAATTTCTCTTTTTGGTTATGATTTAAAAAATACTGCCATGATCAGTTTTGTAACTGCTGCAGCTTTTTTTATTGTTGCTTTTATGTCTCCTATACTTTCTGGAATCGCAGACTATATAGGAAATAAGAAGCGCTTTATGAAGCTTTTTGTTTATATCGGTGCGATTAGTTGTATGGGTTTGTACTTCTTTGAATTGGAAACCATTTACTTGGGATTGTTTATTCACTTTTTTGGACTAATAGGGTATTGGTCAAGTTTAGTATTCTATAACTCATACCTTCCAGACATTGCTTTCCCAGAACAACAAGATAGGGTGAGTGCCAAAGGATTCTCAATAGGGTATATAGGAAGTGTTCTTTTATTATTGTCAAATTTAGCAATGGTAATGAATCCCGATTGGTTTGGTATTACAGGAACAGAAGGAGAAGCCGCTATGAAAGCCATGAGGTATTCGTTTGTGTCAGCGGGTATATGGTGGGTACTTTTTAGTCAATATTCATTTTATTATTTACCAAAAGGAAATCGTGAGGTCAAAGTCACTAAAGATGTTTTTTGGAACGGATATAAAGAGTTAAAAAGTGTTTGGAATCAACTGGAGCATAACAAGGCAATGAAACGTTATCTTCCCGCATTTTATATGTATAGTATGGCATTACAAACGGTTCTCTTGGTGGCTGCATATTTTGGAGAAGAAGAAATTCAATGGGGAAGTGCAGCTGAAAAAACAACTGGTTTAATTGTAAGCATATTGTTAATACAGATTGTAGGAATTTTGGGAGCTTTTTTAACTGCCAGAGCTTCAGAACGTTTTGGAAACATCCGCGTTTTAATTGTTGTTAATCTCATTTGGGCAGCCTTGTGTTATTACGCCTATCATATCGAGACTCCTCTACAGTTTTATAGTGTAGCAGGATTGGTAGGAATGGTAATGGGAGGGCTACAAGCGTTATCGAGGTCAACCTATTCCAAGTTAATCCCTCAAACAGACGATACAGCCTCATTTTTTAGTTTTTACGATGTTACTGAAAAAATAGGGATCATTGTTGGAATGTCCCTATTTGGAATTATTGATCAGATTACGGGTAGCATGCGAAATGCAATTTTATTTTTCATGCTCTTTTTTATAGTGGGAGCACTTATGCTATTTCGTGTTCCACGAGAGAAACTGGGTTAATCTCTTACAGAGATATCACCTGAACCTGTTATTTTTGTTTTTTGTTTTTTTGGGTTTCCTTTACAAACAACATCTCCTGATCCAGTAATAAATGCATCTAATATTTCTGAAGTGTGCATGTCAATGTCTCCAGAACCCGTGATTTTTGCTTTTCCAGTGGAAGCTTCTACACCACTCGCTTCTATTTCTCCAGAACCGGTTAAAGTAAAATCTACAGTGGATGCATCTCCTTCTAATATAATTTCTCCTGAACCGGTAACCATTGCATCTAGATGATTTACATCCACAGAAATATTAATATTTCCAGAGCCAGAGACTATAGTTTTAAAGTGATCACCTTCAAGGGTGAAACGTGAGTCAATTTCTCCGGAACCACTTAAGATGATTTTGTCAATATCTTCAACTGGGATGGTGATATAAACCATTTCGGTATCCCAAGTTCTAAACCACGACTTTTCTTTTTGTTTGATGGTCAAGGTTCCGTTTTTTACGTTTGAGGCTATTTTCTCAAGGTCTTCCTCATCACCTTTGAGTTCAATGGTACCCTCAGCACGTGAGATTAAAGTGACTTTATAGCTTCCAGCTATATGAATACCATCGTAGGTTCCAACATTTCTTTTTTTAGTTTGTTGCGCTTTTATAGCTTCGGTATTGATGCAAATCATCGCCAATAGAATAAATAAATTTTTCATGATAATTTAATTTTAGGGGTTAATTTTGACACCTCCAAATTAGGAAGTGATTTTTAAAGCAGATAGGTTTGTTTGTGGATTATAAATTCCTTTAAAATATTTTTCGGTAGCTCTGATATTCTCAATAGAGTGATCTAACGGAATCGAAGATCTATAACCAGCATATTCTAATATGAGTAATAAACCAAGAAGATGTTACACTTTACTAAAGAAAATTTGTGATGGCATAACTATTGCCCATACTAAACTGTTGTTGTTAAAGAGGTTTCAAAATTTCTAATATTGTTTAAAAATCTAATGAATCCTTGATAATAATGACATAATGACCTAAAAAAAAATAAATGGCGAAATCCTTTTTTAATACAGTTGACAACTTGTCACTCCAAGATATAGAATCCGAAGCGGATTTGATTCCTTTAATGTCAACTGAAGATGAAGAAGCATTAGAAAATGAGGCTTTACCTGAGGTTGTTCCGTTACTACCGCTCAGAAATACAGTTCTTTTTCCCGGTGTTGTAATCCCGATTACGGCGGGAAGAGATAAATCGATTCAATTAATCAAAGATGCCAACAAAGCGGATAAGATTATTGGAGTGGTGGCTCAGCGAAACGAAAATGAAGAAAACCCCGGTGCAAAAGACATTTTCACTTTAGGAACTGTTGCTCAAATACTAAGGGTATTGAAAATGCCTGATGGAAATACAACCATCATTATTCAAGGGAAAAAGCGTTTTGAGATCGATGCAATTACAGAAGAGGAACCTTACTTAAAGGCAAAAATCAAAGCAGTCAAGGATCAAATACCTGAACCAAACGATAAAGAGTTTAATGCTACTATAGATTCTATTAAGGATTTAGCCTTGCAAATCATTCAAGAGAATCCCAATATTCCATCAGAAGCTTCTTTTGCCATTAAGAATATCCAAACGCCTTCTTTTCTTATCAATTTTGTTGCTTCCAATATGAATGTTGCGGTAAAACAAAAACAGAGTATTATTACAGAGGTTAGTTTGCATAAACGTGCTTTAATGTGTTTGAAGCATATGAATGAAGAATACCAAAAACTAGCGCTTAAAAATGATATTCAATCGAGAGTACGATCAGAAATGGATACTCAGCAAAGGGAATATTATTTACATCAGCAAATGAAAACCATACAAGAAGAATTGGGTGGGGTTTCTTATGAAGAAGAAGTTGAAGAAATGAAAGCGCGTGCCAGTAAGAAACTTTGGTCCAAAGAAGTAGAAAAGCACTTTGAGAAAGAGTTGATGAAAATGCAACGCATGAATCCTCAAGTTGCAGAGTACTCAATTCAACGAAATTATTTAGACCTATTCTTGGATTTGCCTTGGAATGAGTTTTCCGAGGATAATTTTGATCTTAAACGAGCTCAAAAGATTTTAGATCGGGATCATTTTGGTTTGGAAGAGGTAAAGAAACGTGTCATTGAATATCTGGCAGTGTTGAAGTTGCGAAACGATATGAAATCTCCAATTTTATGTTTGTATGGTCCTCCTGGAGTTGGGAAAACTTCCTTAGGAAAGTCTATAGCCGAAGCCCTTGGGAGAGAGTATGTTCGGATTTCATTGGGAGGGATGCGAGATGAAGCGGAAATTCGTGGACATCGAAAAACCTATATTGGAGCTTTACCGGGAAGAATAATTCAAAGTTTGAAAAAAGCAGGTACCTCTAATCCTGTTTTTGTTTTAGATGAGATTGATAAATTAGCTTCTGGAGTTCAGGGCGATCCTGCTTCAGCACTTTTGGAAGTTCTAGATCCCGAACAAAACCAATCCTTTTATGACAATTTCCTTGAGATGGGATATGATTTATCTAAGGTCATGTTTGTAGCTACTGCCAATAGTCTTGGACCTATCCACCCAGCATTGAGAGATCGTATGGAGATTATAAATGTTAGTGGGTACACTCAAGAAGAAAAGACTGGAATTGCTCAAAAGTTTTTATTACCTAAACAGCTTAAAGAGCATGGGATGAATAAAAAGCAATTAACGCTCAAGAAATCCGTTTTAGATAAGATAGTAGAGAGTTATACAAGAGAATCAGGAGTTCGAGGCCTTGACAAGCAAGTAGCGAAATCTGTTCGTTATGCGGCTAAATCCATTGCAATGGAGGAGGAATACAAAATTAACCCTGAATTAGAAGATTTGACAACTATTCTGGGTCCTGCAAAAGTACACCGTGATTTATATGAAAATAATCATGTGGCAGGAGTTGTAACCGGTTTGGCATGGACTTCTGTTGGAGGTGATATCTTATTTATAGAGTCGGCTATTTCTCCGGGTAAAGGGGGATTGAGTATTACAGGAAATTTAGGAAAAATCATGAAGGAATCGGCTACGATTGCTTTAGAATATATTAAAGCCAATGTGTCTTTAATGGGACTTGATGCGTTTGAATTTGATAAATATAGCATTCATATTCACGTTCCTGAAGGGGCCACACCTAAAGACGGACCCAGTGCCGGGATTACTATGTTAACCTCTTTGGTTTCTTTGTTTACCCAAAAACGTGTAAAAAAGCATTTGGCAATGACGGGTGAAATTACACTAAGGGGGAAAGTATTGCCAGTCGGAGGGATAAAGGAGAAAATTCTTGCTGCCAAACGATCCAAAATTAAAGAGATTATTCTTTGTGAAGACAATCGAAAGGATATTGAAGAAATTAACGAAAGTTATCTAAAAGGTTTGCATTTTCATTATGTGAAAGAAATGCATGAAGTGATTTCCTATGCGGTCACCTCTCAAAATGTTGTCAATGCTAAGCAATTAATCTCTTCATAGATATAATGGTTATTTTTACACTATGAAGAAAATCATCATTGCAGTTGATGGATTTGCAGCAACAGGTAAAAGTACTGTTGCCAAAAAAATTGCTGCTGCTTTACATTACATCTATATTGATACCGGTGCAATGTACCGTGCTGTCACTTATTACGTTCAAAAACAAAATTCCACTGAAGATATAGATGTAGCTCAATTGATTGATTCACTTCCTAATGTCAATATTCATTTTGAAAATGGTGAACACGGACAACAAATATTCTTGAATGGCATAAATGTCACCAATGAAATTAGGGAATCCAAAGTCAATAATGTTGTTAGTAAAATAGCGAGTGTTGAAGCTGTCCGAAACTTTTTAGTTGCTCAGCAGAGGTCAATGGGAAAAGAACGTGGAATAATTATGGATGGGAGAGATATTGGGACTGTAGTTTTTCCAGAAGCGGAATGTAAATTCTTTCTCACGGCTTCCCCAGAGATAAGAGCAGAACGACGTCATAAAGAACAATTGGAAAAAGGAAATTTAGAATCCTTTGAAGCCGTTTTAGAAAATATAATAGCAAGAGACCATCAAGATTCAACCCGAAGTATTAATCCATTGCGAAAAGCAGACGATGCTATAGAGATTGAGGTAAGCACATTAACTATTGATGAGGTTTATCGTTTAATGATGGACAAGATTCAATCTATCGTATAAGGCGAATTCGAGCTTTAAAAAACACATTTATTATTTGTTTATCAAGCGATTAAGAGTATATTTGCACGCTTTTAATTGGAAGGAAAAACCGAAAGCGCCATTAATTTATATAAACAACTTCTGTATTTGCAACTAAGGTTTTCCCTTGTACAGAATACAAAAACCCATCGGAAATGGCCAAAAAACCAACCGAAGAGGCTGCAGCCAAAAGCGCTGAGCCTAAAAAAGCAGTAACTCCAAAGAAAACAACTGCTAAGAAAACCACTAAAAAAGAAGAAGTAACTGAAACTGTTGAAACTCAAGAAGCTCCTGTATCTGATTCAACTGTTGATGTGGCTGTGGTTGAAGAAAAAGCACCAGAAGTTGATCAAAAAGCAGTACAAGCTGAATTTTTAGACAATTTTAACTGGCACAATTATCAAGAAGGAATCGATTTAATTGAAGACAAACAACTTGATGAATTCGAAAAATTAGTAAAAGAGAATTTCGTTGACACTTCAGATGAAGACGTAATTGAAGGAGAAGTGGTTTACATGACAGAGCGTGAAGCCATTATTGACATCAATGCAAAATCTGAAGGGGTTATTTCCCTAAATGAATTCCGTTACAACCCAGACTTAAAAGTTGGGGATAAGGTAGAAGTGATTGTTGACATACGTGAAGATCGTACAGGTCAATTGGTTCTTTCTCACCGAAAAGCTCGTGTAATTAAAGCATGGGATCGTGTAAACAATGCACATGATAATGCAGAAATCGTAAGCGGTTTTGTAAAATGTAGAACTAAAGGAGGAATGATTGTTGATGTTTTTGGTATTGAAGCGTTCTTACCTGGTTCTCAAATTGACGTAAAACCCATTCGTGATTACGATCAATATGTAAACAAAACAATGGAATTTAAAGTGGTGAAAATTAATCACGAGTTTAAAAACGTTGTTGTTTCACATAAAGCTTTAATTGAAGCGGATATTGAAGAACAGAAAAAAGAAATCATTGGTCAATTAGAGAAAGGGCAAGTTTTAGAAGGAACTGTGAAAAACATTACTTCTTACGGTGTCTTTATCGACCTCGGTGGTGTAGATGGATTAATTCATATTACGGACCTTTCTTGGAGCCGTATTAATCACCCAAGTGAGATTCTTGAGTTAGACCAAAAGTTGAATGTTGTAATCCTTGACTTTGATGACAACAAGTCTCGTATTCAATTAGGATTAAAACAATTGAGCCAGCACCCATGGGATGAAATCTCTGAAACACTTAAAGAAGGAGAAAGAGTAAAAGGAAAAGTAGTGGTTATAGCTGACTACGGAGCTTTTGTTGAAATCAAAGAAGGTGTTGAAGGATTAGTTCACGTTTCTGAGATGTCATGGTCAACTCACTTACGCTCTGCACAAGATTTCGTAAAAGTAGGGGATGAAGTCGAAGCTGTCATTTTATCGATTGATCGTGAATCAAGAAAAATGTCATTAGGGATCAAGCAAATTACGCCAGACCCATGGACTGATATTACTTCCAAGTATCCAATTGGATCAAAACATTCTGGTTTGGTAAGAAACTTTACCAACTTCGGAGTTTTTATTGAATTAGAAGAAGGAATTGATGGATTAGTTTATATCTCTGATTTATCATGGACTAAAAAAGTGAAGCACCCATCTGAGGTACTTGCTTTAGGTGACAAGATCGACGTAATTGTTCTTGAATTAGATGTTGAAGGACGAAAACTAAGTTTAGGTCACAAACAAACCAAAGACAATCCCTGGGATAAATACGAGAAAGAATTTGGTTTAGAATCCGAACACACTGCTTCGATAACCGAAATGGTAGACAAAGGCGCTACAATTCATTTTAATGAAGACATCATTGCTTTTGTACCTTCACGTCATTTAGAGAAAGAAGATGGATCTAAATTAGGAAAAGGGGATGAAGCTGTTTTTAAAATTATTGAATTCAACAAAGAATTCAAGAGAGTAGTAGCTTCTCATACTGCCCTTTTCAAAGAGCAGGAAATTAAAAACCTAAAGCGTGCCACTAAGAACTTAGCTGCTGCTAATTCTGAAAAAGCAACGCTTGGGGATTTAGATGCCCTTGCAAGTTTGAAAGAGCAAATGGATAATGATAAATAATTATCATTTGAATTTATTATTTAAAAACCCTCCCTACGGAGGGTTTTTTTTATACTTAATAAAATAATACTTTTGTAAAATATTACAACTATGACACCTAAAGTCCTTCTTAGTGAAAAAAGGGTAAATATCATGCTAAATAGGCTTTGTTGTCAATTGATCGAACGGCATGGTGATTTTTCTGAAACGGTGCTCGTTGGTCTTCAACCTCGTGGGGTATTACTCCTAGAACAATTGTTATATCTGCTGAAAAAAAATGGCGTCACTTCCCTCCAGAGTGGGAAGCTAGACACTACCTTTTTTAGAGACGATTTTAGAAGAAACGAAATCCCTCATAATGCAAATGCCACAGAAATGGAAGTCACTATCGAAGGGAAAGATGTTGTTTTAATCGATGATGTTTTATTTACCGGGAGAAGTATTCGATCTGCTCTTACAGCTATAGATAGTTATGGTAGACCAAAATCAATTGAATTGTTAGTGTTAGTTGATCGACGTTTTAGCCGTCATTTGCCGATTCAACCTGATTATTTAGGAGCACAAATTGATGCTCTCCAAGGCGATAAGGTTAAAGTGGTATGGTCTGATAATGCATCAAATAATATTGTTTATTTAGAAAAACAAAGCCAATGAAAGCCTTAAGTGTTTCTCACCTCCTAGGGATAAAGTATCTCAATCCAGAAGACTTGCACTTGATTTTTGAAACAGCAACGCATTTCAAAGAAGTTATTAATCGGCCCATTAAAAAAGTTCCCAGTCTTCGGGATATTACAATTGCTAATCTGTTTTTTGAAAACAGTACCCGAACAAGATTATCGTTTGAGTTGGCAGAAAAAAGACTCAGTGCAGATGTACTTAATTTTTCTGCATCACAGTCCTCAGTTAAAAAAGGAGAAACTTTAGTTGACACAGTTAATAATATACTGGCAATGAAAGTTGATATGATTGTAATGCGACACCCTCATCCAGGGGCTGCACACTTTTTATCCCAACATGTTAATTCTTGTATTATCAATGCAGGGGATGGCACACATGAACATCCTTCACAAGCATTGTTGGATGCGTTTTCTCTGCAAGAAAAATTTGGAGATTTGGGAGGAAGAAGGATCGCCATAGTAGGGGATATTTTACACTCTAGAGTTGCACTTTCTAATATATACGCTTTAAAAATGCTTGGAGCTGAGGTACGTCTTTGTGCTCCTAAATCCTTACTTCCTAAACATATCGAATCATTGGGTGTAAGTTTTTCTTCTAATTTAATGGAAGTTTTGAATTGGTGTGATGCAGCCAACATGCTTCGTGTTCAAAACGAACGCATGGAATTGAGTTATTTTCCAACTACACGTGAATACAGTCAAAATTTTGGCCTTACTGGAGAACGTCTAAAGCAATTGAGAAAAGAAATTGTAATACTTCATCCCGGACCAATTAACCGTGGGGTAGAAATTACTAGTGAGGTTGCTGATTCTGATCAAGCAATTATTCTAGATCAAGTTGAGAATGGAGTTGCAGTTCGTATGGCTATTATTTATCTTTTAGCCTCTAAATTGAATATTCCTTTGAAATGATACAGTGGGAAGAAAATAATACAGCTTACCTTGAAGCTAAAGCATATGTGGAAAATAAAGAGTCACTCTTTAGCAATTTAAAAGAGCACCAAGGATTTGACCTGATCTTAAATTGTGAAACCTATCTTCCTAAGATTGAAGAGTTAGCATCGTTGGCTTTACACCAACTAAATGAGGGACGTAGCTTAGTGCTTATACTTTCTCCTGAACTCACAGATCATTTTCCTTCAGAGTGGGTAACTGTACCCACAAAAACAGAAGCCTTAGATTTTATTTCGTTTGAACAAATGCAACGTGATTTAGGCTTTTAGATGATGGAATTAACCATATTAGGCTGTCATTCGGCTACTCCAAGAGAAAATAAGCATACAACTTCTCAGCTTTTGGAAGTGAGCGGTAATTTATTTTTAATTGATTGTGGCGAGGGAACGCAAATTCAATTGAGAAAATCAAAAGTAAAGTTTTCTAGAATTCAACATATTTTTATTTCTCATCTTCATGGAGATCATTTTTACGGTTTAATTGGCTTAATCAGCACCTTTAGATTGTTGGGAAGAACAGCAGCTCTTAATGTGTATGGTCCAAAAGGAATAAAGGAAATTATTATTTTACAATTGAAGTTGGCGAAATCTTGGACAGATTATCCACTTCATTTTCATGAGTTGGAAAAAGATTTCAGTGAAATCATATTTGAGAACGACTCGGTAAAGGTCAGCACCCTCCCTTTGGTTCATCGTGTTTATACCAATGGATTTTTATTTGAAACAAAATCTTCAAAACGAAAAATTGATCTAGAAGTACTAAAGGAATTTGACCTACTACCTTTTCAATTTCAACAATTACAACAGGGTTCTGATATTATATTGGATAATGGAAATGTTTTAAAAAATGAAGCCTATACTTTGCCTCCAAGCAAATCTAAAAAATATGCTTTTTGTAGTGACACAGCCTATTTGGAATCTTTAGTAGAAAACATTAAGGAAGTTGATCTGCTTTATCATGAGGCTACTTTCTTAGAGAAGAATAGTGAATTGGCTACAAAAACAAAACACAGCACGGCAAAACAGGCAGCCCAAATTGCTAAAATGGCTGAAGTCAAACAACTCATGTTGGGTCATTTTTCTAATCGATATTCCAATAAAGAAGAATTTATTACTGAGGCTTCTACGGTGTTTCAAAATGTTATTTTAGCCGAAGACCTCAAAACTTTTACGATATAACACCAATGCTTTGTAACTTGTAAAACAAATGGAACAAGAAGATTTAGGACATTTACGTAAATCCTATCAAAAGGGCGCTTTGAATATTGAAGATATTCAAAATGATCCCATGACATTTTTTAAAAATTGGTTTGATCAAGCCAATGAAACCCAGGCTATAGAAGAAGCCAATGCAATGACGCTTTCAACTCTTGGACTTGATGATTTTCCTAAATCTAGAATTGTCCTTTTAAAGGCCTTGATCGAAGAAGGATTTGTCTTTTATACTAACTATCAAAGTGAAAAGGGAACATCCATTGCTCACCACTCTAAGGTAGGCCTTGCGTTTTTTTGGCCACCTTTGGAACGTCAGGTAATCATTAAGGGAGAAGCGGTCAAACTAACGAACGAAGCTTCTGATGCTTATTTTCAAAGCCGACCAAAAGGAAGTCAAATTGGTGCAATTGTATCTGACCAGAGTAAGGTTATTTCTGATCGCACCATTATGGAAGCAAAACTAGAAGCATTGGAGATTGAATATGTAGAAAAGGATGTGCCACGTCCTGATCACTGGGGAGGCTATGTAGTGAAACCACTGTGTATTGAATTTTGGCAGGGTAGGCCTAACCGCCTTCACGATCGGATTCGATGTCAATTGCAGGGTAATTTTTGGAATATTGAACGCTTAGCTCCTTGATATGAAAGAGTTGATTCTTTTACGCCATGCCAAGTCCTCGTGGGATTATGCCGTTTCTGACCGCAACCGACCTGTGACAGAAAAAGGAATGAAACGAATCACTAATATGGCAACGGCTAGCGCTTCATTGTTTAAGAAGCAAGAAATTATTTTTTCAAGTCCAGCAAATAGAGCCATGCACACAGCTACTTTACTTATCCATACTTTAGGAATTGCATTTGAAAAATTAAATATTAAAGAGGAACTATATACCTTTGATACCTCCAACTTACTTCAATTTATACATTCCATCGATGATGAGTTTGATAAAGTAATTTGTGTGGGACATAATCCAGCTTTTAGTTCAGCTGTTAGTTATTTAAGCGATACAACCATAGGAAACCTCCCTACAGCCGCATGGGCACGTATCGTATTTGAACAATCCCAATGGTCACAAGTAAATGCTGGATCCTGTAATTTAGGTTTACCAAAAGAAATTTTAGTTTAATATGAAAGAGGACGAACTTTACATAAATCGAGAGATAAGTTGGCTAGATTTCAATGCTCGTGTACTTCAAGAAGCAGCAGATCAAAATGTGCCATTACTGGAGCGTCTTCGCTTTATAGGAATTTTTTCAAATAATTTGGATGAATTTTTTCAAGTGCGATATGCAACGGTTCAACGTATTGCTCAATCTGATAAAACGGGTCGAAAGATTTTTGGCGGTAAAAATGCAAAAGATTTATTAAAAGCAATTACTAAGAAAGTAATTGAACAACAAAAAGAGACCAACAATATTCTGACTGATATTGAAAAGGAACTTGAAAAAGAACAGATTTACTTTGTCAATGAAAATAATGTTTTTGAAGAGCACCAAGAGTTTTTAAAAGAATACTTTATTCAAAAAGTTAGTCCTGCTTTAATGACTATTATCATCTCAGATAAGCTCACCCAAGATTTATCAAATAATCACGCTTTTTTAGCAGTAAAGCTCTCTTTTTCAAATCCTAAAAAGTTTAAAAATCAATATGCCCTTATTGAAATTCCTACAGAGCTGGAACGCTTTATTGTATTGCCTTCTATAGGGAATAAACAATATGTCATGTTTTTAGATGATTTGATTCGTTATCATTTTGATTTAATATTTAACTTCTTTGAGTATACTGCCATTGAAGCTCATATGATCAAAGTTACTCGTGATGCCGAGTTGGATATGGAGGGTGATGTATCCAAAAGCTATATTAACAAGATCGTTGAGAGTGTTAGAGAACGTATTTTGGCAGAACCCGTTAGAATGGTTTACGATAAAGAAATTGATCCAGAAACATTAAATGCACTTAAGGGTTTGTTGGGAATTGACTCGACAGACAGTTTAATTCCTGGTGGAAGGTATCATAACCGAAAGGATTTCATGAAGTTTCCACAGCTAAATAGGAATGATCTGCAGTACAGTAAAATGCTGCCAATTCCTATTGAAGGATTGTCGCTGGAGAAAAGTATTTTTAAGGCGATAGAAGAGAAGGATTATCTTTTGTACACTCCTTATCATAGTTTTTCTTTTGTGATTAAATTTTTGAGAGAAGCCGCATTGGATCCAAAGGTGAATTCAATTAAGATTACTATTTATAGGTTGTCACAACTTTCTAATGTTGCAAGTGCTTTAATAAATGCTGCTAAAAACGGAAAGAAAGTACTGGTTCAAATTGAATTACAAGCTCGTTTTGATGAAACCAATAATATTACCTATGCAGAACAAATGCAAGCGGCGGGGGTAGAATTGATTTTCGGAATACCTGGATTAAAAGTGCATTCTAAAATCTGTATTATTGAAAAAATAGAAGAGGGTAAAAAGAAACGATACGGTTTTATAAGTACCGGAAATTTAAATGAAGATACAGCCAAGATCTATACTGATTATACTTTGTTCACCTCTAATCCAAAAGTGCTGAAAGAGGTAAATAAGGTCTTCAATTTTTTACAAGTACATTATAAATTAAAGAAATACAAGCATTTAATTGTATCGCCTCACTACACTCAATCCACTTTGGTGCGCATGATCAATAAAGAAATTGAAAATAAAAAGGCAGGATTACCTAGTGGGATTAAATTAAAATTGAATGCCATTACAAATTTTTCCATGATCAATAAGCTTTATGAAGCTAGTCAGGCTGGCGTTTCTATTCAAATGGTAGTTAGGGGAATTTGTTGTTTGATCCCTGAAGTAAAAGGGATGAGTGAAAATATAGAAGTAATCAGTATTGTGGACCGTTATCTGGAACACCCACGTTTATACGTTTTTGAAAATGGAGGAAATCAGAAAGTTTATATTTCTTCTGCAGATTTTATGACTCGAAATATCGAAAACAGAGTAGAGGTGGCTGCACCTATTTATGATCCTGCTTTACAAAAACAAATTCTTGACGTTTTTGATATTATTTGGAAGGACAATGTCAAGGCTAGAATAATAAATAAAGCGACTCAAAATCTACTAAGAAAATCTTCAGAAAAACCTGTGCGCTCTCAGTGGGCAATTTATGACTACTATAAAAATCTTCAGTCATGAAGATTAGAAAATACGCAGCCATTGATATTGGTTCTAATGCAGTAAGAATGTTGGTTGCCAATGTTATAGACCATGGAAAGAAAACCGTTTATTTAAAGAATGCTTTGGTACGTGTTCCTATACGATTGGGAGAGGATGCTTTTGTCAATGGAAAGATATCGGATAGTAATATCAAGCGAGTAGTGAAATCCATGAAGTCATTCAAGTTGTTGATGCAAGTACATGGGGTGAAAGATTACCTTGCGTTTGCTACTTCAGCACTAAGAGATGCTAAAAATGGGGCTAAAGTGGTTGAAAAAGTGCTCAATAAATCGGGGATCAAGATTGAAATCATTGACGGTAAAAAAGAAGCAAAAATTATTTCTAACACCAATGTTTTTGACACCATAAGTAAAGAAAAAACCTTTCTTTATATTGATGTAGGAGGGGGGAGTACGGAGTTTAGTGTCTTGATAAAAGGAAAACGAGTCCATTCCAAATCGTTTAAGATAGGAACAGTTCGTTTACTGAATAATAAAGTGGGTGAGGAGACATGGCAAGCCGCTGAAACATGGGTAAAAACCCATACCCATGCTCATGACAAAATTTACCTTCTGGGTACTGGAGGCAATATCAATAAACTTCATAAAATGGCTGGAATTAAAGAAGGCCGACCCCTAAGTTACTTAACCTTAAGTGCCTTAAATAACCAACTGAGTGCTCTGACCTATGAAGAACGGATTATAAAACTGGGCTTAAATCCAGACCGCTCTGATGTGATTTTACCCGCCTCTAAATTATTTATTAAGACCCTACACTGGAGTGGCGCAAAAGTGATTTATGTTCCTAAAGTGGGACTCTCCGATGGAATGATTCGTGAGTTGTGTAAGAATAAGTAGGGTTTAACGGTATCGTATAATTGTTAGTTAGGGATATGAGTGCGTAATCTTTTCGGTTATGCATTGTTGGCAACTGATTTTTCCATTTCGATTGTTTCCCATTCCTCATTTCCAACTTTTTCGTAACATTTAATCTCTCCAATATTCCACTTGTAAATCCACTGTCTTTAAAAGAGTTCCATTCCTCATTAGACATTTTTTTTACTCTCCTTGTCGTATGTACGCTGTAATTTGGTCAACTTCAGCCATCCTTTTGAGTTCATATGCTAAATCTTGATTAAACTCTACTTTTTGTTAAATTTGTTTCTTTTCAGATGGATTTTCTTTACATCCAAATAATGAAAGTCCAAGAACTAAAATTCCTAATATTTTTTTCATTTTCGTTGCTTTAGCTTGCAGGTAACTATGTTTGTATACACCTTTAGGTGTCTTTATTACCGTTATATTTTTATTTTGTTCCTCAATACTTCCTCTATTGGCATGTATTTTTGATTTTTTTGATTTGTAAAAATTATCCAAGGGATTAATAATATTTCCTATTTCTTGGGGAGATCCCTTTGTGTATAGTTCTGTTGTTGCCCTATTGCTATTTTCAATGACTATTTTTACGCAGAGGGGTGCTGTTTTTTGAAATTTAGTAGAAGGACTAAATCCGTTTTTAAAAGCAAGTTTTGCTTTTTCAAAGGACTCATACGGTTATAAAATGGGAATAATTCGTAGGTTTTTCACGGGGTATACTTTCAATTTGGGTAGCTAGGAAACTAAAAGTGTAAAAAAAATCGGGAACTAAGAAAGATTAGAATTGAAACCTAGTTTAAAAATCTAAATCAAAAGTTGTGCGGAGGGAATCCAAATTGGGGTTTATTTTGAGTAGATGCTGGTATTTTTCATTGGG
>Ga0209603_1000051_pt1 | contig 138470 bp, 146 predicted proteins | sample COGITO_mtgs_1206_FD_184812 | JGI IMG/M metagenome (GOLD analysis project Ga0209603, IMG submission 184812) | Pelagic marine microbial communities from North Sea - COGITO_mtgs_120607 (SPAdes) (version 2) | ecosystem: Environmental > Aquatic > Marine > Epipelagic ...
TCCATTAAAGTAAATACTAAAAGCACCACTATTCCTAACCACAGCGATGTGATTAAAACTGCCTTCAAGGATAGTACTGGCATTTACTTCCCAGAGATTGGCCACATTATATGAATTATTCCATCTCAATTTACCATTTTGAAACATCAAACCCCAATATCCCGATCCTGTTGAACTAAGAGGGTTAATTATGTTTGAGGCACCTGATCCTAAAGCGTTTGAATCAGTAGAATTGACCCAAAACTCAATGGTAAAATCCCCAGTTCCGAAATTAGCAATATCACTGCTTCCAACGTCAAGGTAATCACCAGTACCATCAAAATATACAGACGCACCATGATCTGCTTCTGAATATGCACCATTATCAAATAAAGATATTGGAGATTTGCTAGGTAAAGCGGCAGATTGATTAGTGAAAGTTCCAGCGTGAATAGAAAAATTATTAGTAGATTCATCTTTGATATATGGTAAATCACCAACTAATAAGTATGTATTTGTAATTGCAGTCAAAGGTTCTGTAGGGCGAGTAAACGCAGATTCATACACAGATGATCCTATAACAACTCTAGTATCTCGCATGTCTCCAGTATAACAACTTGTTCCGGTTCCACCATCTCTTTTACCAAGTCTTGTTTCTTCAAATTGAAAAGTGGTTGTATTACTTGCAATAGTAGTAATTAAAGTCCCGTCTATAAACCACCTTAAATTATTTGAAGAGTCTCTTGTCACGGCGAGATGGTGCCATAGACCGTCATTTATAACTTCTGATGTGGCATTTGCTCGATAAATAAATCCGTCACTATACACTGTAACTGCTCCTATATAGGAGCCACTATACTCAATAAGAAGTTGAAGGTTATCTGCGGCGTTGCCGCCACTTCCATTAGATGCAAAAATTCGTGCATTTGCAGTACCGGAAGGTACAGTATTTACGGTAAATTTTACCCATGTTTCAACACAAAATTCGCCAGAAGCAGCAACGGCACCCGAACCTGTTGTGTTGTCAAATTTTATGTTATTATCATCTGATGCCGAGTTTTCAAATTTTAATGAATATCCACCATGACGATATGGGCTAAATGTTGATGTTGTTGTATCACCAGCAACAGTAATCGTATGATTTGAAGCAGAGGCATCGTCAAAGGTTTGATTAGAACCAGTTGCAGTCGCCTTGACTGATAAAGAAGTATATCTTGAATTTGTTATAGAAAATTGCAATGTAAATGAACTAACTGCACTCACAACTCCGTTAATTCCATCAGTTACACTAAAGGTTAAACTAAAAGTTCCAACATTTGCGGTATCTGTTGAAGGTGTAATTGTGAATACGTTATCTGCTTGAGATACTGTAGCAGTACTACCTAATGATCCAGATGATACTGCATAGGACCACGTTAAAGAGAATCCTTCTGGGTCAGTTGAAACGGCTGTAATAGTTGTGGCGGTTCCATCTATTGCAAGTACATATGCACCATCAACTCCAGTAATAGCAGTTGGTGATGCATTTGTAACAGTAGCGATTAAGTACCATCCTACGCCGCTCCAAATATATAATCTATTTGTTGCTACAACAAAAGCAGTATTTCCAGGTGTAGAGCCAGAAGAGGGTAGATCAGCAAAAGTTGCATATGAATATGATGCTGGTGCAGAGTTTGCGCTTTTAGGAAAACTAACTGATTCAGTTGCATATCTTTTTCTAGAGTAACTACCCATTTAACTAACCTTATATAAATGCTTTAACACTATTTATATAGATTTATTTTTCTTTCGCTTTCCTTTGCCCAAGCATCTTCAAAACCTTCAAACTGCGTAGGGCTACAGTTACACCAAACCCTTTTAAAATATCCATTAAGTACTCCATGTACATCTTTTATAGAGTAACCATCTGGAATCAACATACCCTTAACTGCCCACATTAGACGATTTGCTTCCTTTATTTCTTCTGGACCCATTTCTTCTATAGTGGCGTTATAATTGATCATATTCTAAATCTCAATATTATTTTTATGTAATTTAGATTGAATAATATTATAAACTCGTCTGCAATGAAATCCTAAATTGAATAAATCTGAATTATTATCTATCACATAATCTGCCATATCTTTCGTTAGTGTCATACTATCACTGCTTTCTGAAGGTAAATATTCCGATCTATCCACCCATATACAAGCATCAAATACATTTTGTTTTTTCATTTCTGTAAATTCTCTAACATTTCTAAGACCACAATATATATCATGCTCAGAAAATATATCTTTACCTAGTTGTGAAGGATTGTCTTTACAATATTTTGCGATGGCTTGATACCATTCAGACCTATGATTATGCCTATCATCATAACATTCTTCAAATGATTTGTATTCATACTTGTCTTTTAATTCATCATAAATGAATTTTTTGCAAGCAAACATACTGCTGGAAATAAAACTTAGTTTAAAATCATTACATAGGATTTCGGATACAGTGTCTTTGCCATGTCTACCATGACCTATAATTAATAACTTAGGTTTTCTCATTTATTTCTTCCAACTTATAATATTCCATTACTTCATTAGTTTGAGATTTTGCGATTGCTTCTGCTTTTTGCCAATCACTTTCTTCTAAATCAAATTCAATCACCTTATCTATCCTCACATCTTGCACTTCGGGCCAGCCTAATGATTGTAACGCATAAGTTACTGTTTGTCCAGCATTATCCAAAATACCTCTACGAATACATATCATAGCCTTATACCTCATGGCATTGTAAATAAGGCTCTTACGCCGCTATCTTTATCCGTAGGCTGTCTTGCAAAGACCACCCACTTATATGCAAACATGGTTTCCTTTGTGGTACAAAATTCTCTAAAAGACGTTCCAGTTGTATATACATCATCAACTACCAACCATGGATGTTTCTGTTCCCACTCAGAATATTTTCTGAGAGCATTTTGTAATTTTATCCCACCTCTAGGAATACCAACAACTTTTGAAAAGGGTTCCTTTTGATAATCCATGATCATTGCTGCTAGACAATCCCATTCTTTATCAGATACAGCATCCATTTCTATTTTCCATTCCATAGGAATGCCAGCGTGAGAAGTAAATTTCTGCTTTTGAAATAAATCTATTTGTTCTGAGGGTTCATCGTTACCTAAAGACATTCCGCTAGTAATCATTTAATTATCCTATCCGCTTATATAAGGTGTATCACCTACTTTTGCTCTGCGCCATTCTTTTTGGTTAAACATTTTTCCTTGAAGTTCTGTTATATGTCTTATCTCATTATCTATATTATCTTTACTACTCTGTTTTTTTACAGTAAGTCTTTTCATTGCCAATCTTTGTAGTCTGTAACCAAGTGCATTTTCAATCCAATGAATATCTTCTAAGTTTAATTTCCAATTATCTAAGTTGGGTTTTACCATTACTTGCTCATTCCTTGAGGATCATACTGTTCACCATTATATGCTGGATATTGATCATCTTCAACTCCAGAATTACAACCAACTACTACTATTGCTAAAAATATACAAGAGATAATAGTACCTTTTTTCATCCAATACATAAAGCCATCAAATGCTTGTTCAGCCTGTTGTTGTGCTGCATCTTTTATCTCTTCACTCATTAATATTTTCCTTAAACCATTCTGGTATTTGTCGTTTTGTCCAAACCATCTTAAAATTTTTCTGTTTTGTGTTGTAGTAGTCTTGATATGATTTTATTGGGTCACTCTCATTTATACATTGCGGTTCATGTTGCATAGCAAGTGCGAATGGACTCATTAAGTATTTGTAACCTGATTTTATATTTTGAGGTGGTTTTGCTAATTCTGTTTTTAATAAGGTTTCTGTGGCATGTACTTTATCATACCTATATGTATATTCTTTACAAAGTGCAACAAAATGCCTATAGTGCCAATCATAATTATTATCGTTTTTCATGGTCCATACTGTACAAGGATGCCCCATGTGTACCGCTTTATACAAAACTTCTTCACGGTAATCTGGCAATCTCCAATATTTAACCATTCTTTTTCCAGACTTGGAAGGACGTAACTCTTGATCACCATCTAACATGCGATGTGCCGTGGAGAGCATTTGTGCGCTCTCCACGATCATCTTTACAACGTGTTTGTCACATTGCAATTTTGCGGCAATGATAGGATCATTATCTAGAATAAATATATTCATTAGTTTTCCATGCGATAAAAAATATGTGCGCCAATCTGAACTATTTTAGTGAATTCTTTAGCCCATGATGGTGAAACATATGTTGCATGATAATGTGTTGAACCTTCGGTCAATCCTCGCCACTCTCCACCACTATACATTGTTACAGCATGATCAACAGATTTTGTCCAAGAATTTTCATTTTGTGGCTCATCTGCTTTACCATCACAATACCAACTGAATTGACATTTATTGAGTAATGGTACACCTTTATCATTTAGATAAGATTGATGAACAACCTCACAAGGTGTGTTTGGATATTTTTCGTGTGCCACTCTATTGAGAACCACATCTGTAACTGCCATGGCATCAGCCAAAGAAGATGCCATAGTTTCATAATAAATGTTTGTTGCCAAACATTGTACTTGTTTCACTTGTTCTGCTTGCCGAGCAAGTTCAATTGCATGTTTTTCTGCAATTTCATTTGCTCTTTCTTCTGCTAGTTGTTCTACTGCCTCAGTGGTATCAGATACTTGCTTTTTTGCTTCAAAAACAGCATAGCCAATACCAGCGGCAATAGCACAATTAACTGCTAATATTCCGATAGTTGTTATACGCTTCATTTGTTGTCCTGTTCTGATTCGTTTATGTCTGTATTATGACATACTACAAATCATTTGTCAACCAAATTTTAAAGTATATTGTGTGTGATGCTCTGGAGATAAATCTTTATAACCCAATGACCAATTTTCTGCCGCATCTTCTACATATCTGAGGGAATTATTGGGAAAGGTTTCTTCAAAGTATTTTGTTCCATCTTCTGTAAAATATTTTATATACGCATGTTCTTCTTTATAATCAAAGTGTATTTCGCAATAATCATTACTATTATCGGACCAATAAGTTGAAAGTTTCTTTCCCATTTTATTCTCCTTTTTATGTTGGGTATAAATTTATTTCATTAAAAAAAGTCGTTTGCGAGTGGAAATATTAAGGAAATTGCTTTTCCACATTGTATGGCTAATTCTCTATGTTCTTTTTGAGTCCCATTTGCACTTCTCAATTCAATGTAATGAATCCACGATCTTAGCGTTCCATTGACATACAGACGCGACATTGTAAGACCTTCTGGTAAAACTTTTCTCGCTTGTTCCTTTGCAATACCATTCCCAATCGCCCAAAGATATGCTTCTTCAGCCTTATCAATCACCTCTTGTTGCATTATATTCCATGCAGATTGTAAATCAGCATCATCTGTTTCTATACTATTCTGTCTATTTTTAGTGTCTTGAAGTCTTGCTTCACAAAGTTCAAACATATTGTCACCAAATTCATCAACATTAGCATATCTCTGAGAAAACTCTTGAAATGAGAATGACCTATGCCGCAAGAGTTGTCGGGCAATATCTCTTGTTGCTTCAATTTCCATTGTAGCAGATACCATTTCTAGCGGTGACCAATGCTTATGCTTGATAAGATATTGTAGAAGTTTTTGGCTAGTAGCACTATTGATTTGATTTGAAGGATTTGATACCCTAGCGCAATATGCAACAAACTCTTGCAGATCGCCCAAGGCTGGTGATTCATGTGGTTGTGTGTACGCTTTTAAAACTGCTTTCATAATGTAGTTCCTTAATGTAGTGTTTTTGACTCGTTATCTTCCATAATACGATTATGTTGTAAAAATATATAGTTTAGCATCCCACGATACTCATCGTCAGTTAACTCCATTCTATAAAGTTTTAAAGAATATGCTTGCATTAGTCCTGCAATTTCAAGATGGCTGTATTCTTCTTCATTTAAATCAGCAACTACTTTATGAAATTTATCCCATAATTGAGAAATCTTATCTACACTCTCTTGATCTAAAAAATCATCCATTTGTAAGATTACTCCATTTTTCTGAGTTAACTATATTTATATTCATTTGACTTTTTAATTTCATTATTTTATATACCACCATACATTATCTGGACCTACTTTGTGCTTTGGTGTTGATTGCACAACAGCCATTGCTACTTGAATAAGATTTATATCATGTCCAGACACCAATCCACCTTTTCTAATTTTTGGAGTCCATAATTCAATATCCCTTTTTACGGAATCCCCATCATGTGAAGCATCAATAAAAACGTAATCAAGAGAACCATCTTCAAACTGATTGTGTGCAAGATGTGTGAAGTCTCTAATTAATTTTGCCCTACCGTCAAAACCTTCACAAAATTTAATAAGTTCACCATACCATTCAACAGGTGGTTGCTCACACAATTCCTCTGTAGTTGATATATCTTTTGCTTTCCAAATCTTATCGTTTAAAAATACATCAACGCCAATATGTGTTGTATTAGAACAATTTACTGTAATGAACTTAAATGTTGGACCTCTCAACACTCCCAATTCTACACCAATCTTATAATTATTTGATCTGATTTGATCTGCTAACCAATGCGCTCTATTCATAACTTAAAATCCTTAAATTTTTCTAAATCTTCGCCTTGAGGTGTTTTATCAAATACTGGAGTATCATCAATTAAAGTCTGTTGATCTTCACTTACATCAAACAACCTCATTTTAGAACGATCAACACCTATGACAAACCTCTTTTTGTATGTTGGATCATTGTATCTATTCTTTAATTGTTTAACTGCAATTTGACCCATTCCTTCAAGTTCTTCGTTGGATATGAGTGCAAACATGAGGTCTGCTGTTGCTGGAAGGCCGAATGATTCAGAAGTATCTTCCAACCCAATATCGGAATTTGAAAAACCTGATCTTGTGGTTTGTGTTGCTGAGACAATCGGTACGTTAAATTCAACTGCGAGTCCTCGCATTTCTTCTGCGATTGCTTTGATATAGGTGTACGAATTTATTGATCCCCCCATAGCCTTCATTCTGCTACTAGCACAAATATTTAGATAATCTATAAAAATAATATCTGGTTCAAATGATTTTTTTAATTTGAGTTCACTTAGCAAACTTCTAAAATGAGCGACATTTGCTTGACCAGTAGGGTATTCTTTAATAATGAATTTACCATTAGTTCTCTTTGAAATATTAGCAACTCTCTCAGAAAAGTTTTCTTTGCTCAAAGTATTAATTTGATCAATAGGAATGTTTAAAAGATTTGCGTCAATTCTCTCAGCAATTCTTTCCTCTGCCATTTCCATCGTGATATATAAAACATTTTTACCGTCTGAAAGTGCTGCTGCTGATTGGTGACACATGAAAAGAGATTTACCTACACCAGTACCAGCCAAGATAATATTTAATGTTTTCTTAGGTAAACCGCCCTTGGTTATCATATTAAAATATTCTAAATCAAACGCTAATCGTTCTTCAGTACGATGATAAAATTCATAGCGTTCTTCAAAATTTCCAAGATAGTCGTGACCAACATTTGTATCAAATGAAACACCCAATGCAGTGCTTAGAATATCAGGTAAAGCATTTTTAGAAAGTGTTTCATGCTTTCCATCAATGATACTAATTGATTCCATCACTGCATTGAATAATGCGCGGTCTTGACACCACTTCTCAGTAACCTCTAAAAGATGTTCTTCATCTGAGGGTGTTCCATCAAAGATTTGTGGAATAATCTCCATAGCATGTCTATATTGCTCATCAGTATAACGATCTGATTCATCAATCTCAATTCTAAACGCTTCTTGAGTGGGCAATCTATTGTATTTACCAGCATATACGCCAACATTGGTAAACATTTGCCGATACACACCCTCAAAATACTCTGGTTTGATGAAAGGTAAAACCTTACGCATATACTTTTCATCAGAGATTAAGTTTTTTAGAATTATTTGTTCAATATTAGACAATTAAAGTTCCTTCATTTCACCTGTTTTATTAATTATAGCAGTTTCTATGATAGAAGTCAATAGATTACCAGCAAAGTCTTGGAACTCTAAACTACCCTCATCAAGATCATCTATTGGTGAACTCTCTAGCGTGAAGTCAAATGTCATTTGACTATCCTCATTATCTTTACCATCAAGTGTGATTGTTCCAAAAGAAATTATTGTTTCAGAGTACACACCTTCTAAAACTCTAATGGACCATGCTTTATCATCTCTAGGATGTGGAATATGTTCATAGTCTACACCTTCTTTAAATTCTGGCATTATTCACCCTCATTCATTATAACTTCATCCATATCAATTTCTGTCTGATACCCAATAGTATACTGCTTTTTAATAAATTCAGCAAAGTCTGTACTATCAAATATAGGCTTCCAAAAACTTTCTTCAAGAGTACCAGCCTCACGAACTTTCTTCTCAGATACTTCACCAGTATTCATATCAACTGAACTATACCAACCGTTACTTGGTTTGACAACATACCCACCAGCAAGAGCAACTTCTAGTAATCCAGACCAAGGCGCAACGCCACCTTCCCAAGAAACCGTGATGGGAATTTTGGACTTTTCCTTAACGAACCTAGATTTTTCAACATTGATAACAAAATCATATCCTTGAATTTCGGTTCCCTTTTTATTCTGTCTGCGACCAAGAATCCAAATGTTGTTTGCACTGTAATAGATTCCAGTTCCACCAGACACAATATCTTTTGGAAATAACCCAATCTCTTTGTATGTATGATTGACTGCAATCATGGGAATGTTCTTCATTGCCAAATATGGCGTACACATTCTGAATAGACCTTTGAGTGCCTTTGCTCTTGACATATCTGCTACAGACTTTTCGTTGATTGCATCTTCCATTTCTTTCTTAGATGCAAGATTACCAATTGAATCAATAACCACGATAACACGGTCAGACTTATCCATTCCCTCAAGTTGAGCGATAAGATCAAATTTCAATTCTTCTACGTTTGTAATTGGTGTGTGTAGAACCCTTGCGGTATCAATATCAAACTGTTCAAAGTATGATGCAGGTGATCCAAATTCTGAGTCATAAAATAACATTACAGCATCTTCATACTTCTTCAAGTAGGCCGCTGCAATCAACAACGTAAATGAAGTTTTAAAGTGCTTAGATGGCCCAGCCAATACAGTCAAGCCAGGAGTAAGACCACCATCTATTGATCCAGATAATGCTACATTCATCATTGGAACTGGTGTTGAAACCTGTTCTTTATTATTAAAAAATTTAGACTCTGAAAGAACTTCTGTGGTCTTTAGTTTTGAATTCTTTTTGAGTTTGTCCATTATTGACATATAATTCTCCTATATTAATTACATCATTATAGCATATTCTATAATGATTGTCTAGTCAAAAAATTCGCTTAGTGGGTTTGTTTCATCAATTCGTTCTTGACAGATTTTGAAATATTCTTCTGATTTCTCAATACCAATAAAGTCAAAACCCAAATCTTTTGCTGCCATACCAGTAGAGCCAGAACCCATAAATGGATCAAGTACAGTACCACCTTTGGGCGTGACAAGTCTCACTAAGTATTTCATCAACTCTTGTGGTTTGACTGTTGGATGTTTGTTATTTTCCCCACGTTCTTTTTTTGATACTTTTGGGCAATAGAAGAAACGCGCCCAATCTTGCTGTAGTCCATCGTGCATTATATTTGCTGGGAAGCGTCCAGTGGGTTGTTTAAATTCCCCGCACCCATGAGTAAACCCAGAACCCTTGCCAGACTTTCTATCCTCATTTTGCCATTGGCTAGACTCGTCCTTCCCTCGCTTCTCTCCGCTATATGTCCCACCATTTAGGTTGTCATTAGTCTCCACCCGACTAGCATCAATATTGATAGCACCAGTTCCATGTTTCAACACATTCTTAGCAACAGTACTTTCGGATATTGGTTTTCGCCCGACTGCAATCGGTTCGTGCGCTGGTTTTAGGGCTGTTCCCCAACCATCCCATTGCTTGGCTGCTTCGGTGGCGGGTGCTGTGATGACCGCTTCAGTTTGCGCTTGCCTTGGTTTGTCATAACTTGGCATCTTGTCGCTGGTTGTGTTTTTATTTGCTCTAGCCCTTGCTGCATGGTCTATCCCCACCACCTCACGCTCTGCCCCTGCCGCCTTGTCAATCGCCTTGCTGATATTCATACTCTTTGGAAATCCAGAACCATACAACCACATCATTTGATCACGAATCTCAAACCCAGCATCTTCTATTGCAACCGCCATTCTATGATAATTGCGTGAAGCCGAAAATGCAAGTAAGTGTCCACCCGGCTTCAATAATTCCCAAGCAAGTCTCCAAGTCTCAGCACGAAATGCAATATCGCCACCGTCCCACTCTTGACCCATGAAACCAGAAGATGCTCTTGCAAATGCACCATCAGTACCTTGTTTTGCTGGTGCAGAACCTTCTTTTCCAAATCTGTCCACGATAGATTGTAGGTGATATGGTGGGTCTGTAACTACCGCATCAACTTGAACGCCTTGGTCAATTAATTTCTGCATTTCTTCAATACAGTCACCGCTAATAATCATATATTTTTCACTCGCTTTCTTAAATCACTAGATGAAAATCTGTGGTCTCTTTTGTTATAGTATATCTCTATGCCACGCTTTGAACAAATAGCGCGACCAGTAAACTTACCGTTTTTATATTCCTCACCTATAATTCTTATGTTTATAGGAAACATGGATAATATATCCTCTAAGTCTTGCTCTGTTTGATATGGAATAATTTCATCAACATATTTTACGGCTGCAAGTTGGGTATGTCGCTCAACTAATGTCTGTACTGGTGTATTCTTCTCTGGTCTATCCAAAGATGGATCAACTTGCAATGCACATATTAAATAATCGCATTGTGATTTTGCTTCACGCAACATAGCGATATGACCAGCATGTAGAAAATCAAAAGTTGATGCAGTTATACCGACTTTAGTAGTTCCCAAGTTTCTCTCCAATCTTGCACTTGATATACTGAGTTTGGTTCGCCAAGATCATACACTCCCATTGCTATAGTATGATCATTACCACCGAAATCACATTTATCTCCATAAAAATGTATTATATCAGATTTAGTGAAGTCTGTCAATATCTGAGATTTATCATTACCTTTTATTGTAATATCTATTCCAGTTTCACCCGCGACATTAAAATCAAATTCTGTAAATTTTTCTGACAATCGTTTCGCGATATTTTTTCTTTCATTTGTATGATTATCCCAAGCCACATATTGAGTTCTAGCACGTTTTCCAGCATTTCTACCCACGATAGATAAATTTACAAGACCCGTTCTTTCTTCAATATGACCGCCAGTTCTAACAGGAAATTCGCTTTCACATATCTCTTTATTCAGATATCCCCACATTGTATCAGGTAGTTTTATTGTACCTTTGTGAACATTTTTGCCCCTTTCCCACACATCATTTCCAGAGCAATTATAGACACGTTTACACATACCGTATATAACATTACCAACTTGTTCAATTGTTTTTTCTTTATCACTACCAGTGACAAGATATACATTATTTAATGTGCAGAAGTCAAAGAAGAATGAACTGAATTTTTCATCCATCTTGGCCCTACTTGGCGTAAGTGTTCCATCAACATCAAATATATAGTGAATCATATTTTATTGCCTATTAAATCCTCAAGAGTTTTTAATACTTCTTGACTCTTATCTTCCATATTATTTTCTATACACATTTTAACACATTTTCGTGTAAAGTCAAGAGAAAAACGCTTTCCATCCTTATCCATTCCAGTGTTAATCAAATACACATTACAATTATTTTCATGAATTTTTCGCATTAATAAGTCACTGTATTCTTTCACTGGCCTTGGCATAAAGGGTGATCCATAACATGGACTAAAGAGTGGCTTAATCTCAGTTGCGCCCTTCTCAGTTCCTGGCATCTGACTTGTATATCCAGTTTCAAAAAATCTACGAACTGTCTCGCCACTAATCTTGCTGTATGGTGGAAATACACCCTTTGCATCCATAGTTAAGAAAAATATATTATCTGGATGATCAAATTTCTGAGGCTTATGATATGCGTTTTCAACACAAGTGATAGGGTAACTCAATCTTGCATTTGGTACACCTGGATTTTCTACAACTAAGCAATCTTCTGCCTTCGCTTTTTCAACAGCGTCAAAAATAGTCTTATGTGTTTCTGGAGATAACCCCTCACTCTTAGCATAACATCCAGTTTCAATCATTTTAATGCCATGCATATCCCAATAAACTTCATCGTCGCTAATCAACGCATAATTTGGATCACTACTCAATGTAGTTTTACCTGTACCACTCAAACCAAACATTAAATTAGTAGTTGCATCATATGTAAAGGCACTACAATGCATAGGAAGATAATCTAGTTTAGGAAGTTCAAATCCAATGATACCAAACACACCTTTCTTAATCTCACCAAGAAAGGTGGTTCCAGCAATAAACATGGTTTTAGTATCAAGGTTTACATAGATTTTAGGATGCGGCACATCTAATTCAGTGTTGTGCCAAATTGTCCAATCTGGAACATGATCCCCAAATCCATTAGGTAGTACATCAAACATATTTTTTACAAATTGTTCATGACGTTCATCATTGGTATATACTTGAAATCTAATATTTGCAGATTCAAATCGTAAAGGTTTTTTGTAAATATATCCTGTTATCATGCTAGGAAGCATTTGATCTGCAAACAAAAGATAGTCATCCATATTACCAATCTTGCAATATTTTGGTCTTTCCTTACATAATTCTGAAGTTGCTTCTCCAAAAAAGTATTTGTTCTCTGGACTGCGACCCGTTGGTTCTGTTGTAATGTTGATATTAGTCATTTTCTAATCCTTTATTTTTAATATGTTCTAATTCAACAGGTTCATGTAGTGCATTTTGTCCTTGAGCATATACTAAACCTGTAGCATTACCTAAAGTCCCTCGCCTTTGATATAATACAGGTCTTGCTTCTAACTTTTCTATACGTCTTTGTAAATCTGCAATCTGCTTTTCAATATTAACACCAGCATCAGCATATGCGTTCATTTTAATATCCTTTATAAAGCAGCATAACCAACTGTTTCTCTCACAATATCATTATGGTTAAATTCTGCCCAATATAACTCATATGCAATACCAGATTGAATACACTCAAACTGATGAAAAACTCCGGGTTTTACTTTGGTATAATCTCCTGGCCCTAAAATAGTTTCGTCAACTAAATCATAATCCTCAGACCAAACCTTTATTTTCATCATACCTTCTTCAACATAAAATCCATTCCATTTAAATTCATGCATATGTTTGGAACAAACACCACCTTCTTTCATTTGAATTCTATGAAATTCTAATGCACCATTTGCTTCAATCAATTCTGTTTGACCCCATACCTTACCAGCGATTGTCATACTTTACTCCATTTGCTTGCTTCATATATCATATCTATGTTTGATTTAATTCTTTCATTAAACTCTTCATCTGTTTGTGAATGGAATAGACCTTCACTCAAACCTCTACTGAAACTTGCACTCATATGTGGTGAACGAGACAATCTGGCACATGCTTCCTCAGTTGAATACCCCCCACTTAGACCAACAATCTTTTCAACTGAATTGTATTCATACAAATTATTGTACGTTTCTGAAATATCAGGTATGGTAAGTTTAAGAATAAGTTGTCCAGGAAAATCTCTACAACGATTCATCAATTCATCATTTAGATGTTTTTCAATGATTGATTTATTAAAAGCATCAATAGGAACTTCTGGTTCTACTATTGGCGTGAGGCCAGCGTTTGAAATTCTCCATGCTAACTCAAATTGTTGATCAAGAAGTTTTGGAACATCATACATATCCTTAACGATACTTCTCATTTTGGTTCCCACACAACCAGACCCTAAAGCAAAACGTATCATTGAATCAATATCAAATACCTTCAAGAAACCATTTGCTTCACATCCACTATCAACCTTCAGAATAGCATGGATACCTTTATTTGCAAGAACAGCCACCATATCCTTTTCAACAGAATCTTTGTAAAGAATTGCATGACTAATCTTATCACTTGTAAAGTTTTCGTTCAATACCATACGCAACCGCATACGGTGAACTAAATCCATTTTATTATCTTCAGTATATTCTTGACCATATCGCTCTAATACGCCGCCAGTGCTACCACCAGAATGATCCATTGCTGCTATAAATGTCATGCATTTCTCCTATATTATAAATCTTTTTTAAATTATCTTAAACCTATGTATTCGTGTGAATAGCCTATGATTCGTGTGGTGTCAACAGGTTTATATAAAAAAATCTTCTAAAGTTGTAGGTTTTTCGTACTGTGGAACTAAAGTACCGGCTGTTACTTGACGATCAAAATTCATAATATGATCACCAAGCCACTTAACAACAGGAACTGTCATTCCATTCAGCATGTACAATTGCATATTAGATAGATCACAACCATCAAAAAAGTCAGTAGGGTAACCCTGTAGGGCTAAACGCTCATTAACAGCCAACTTACGCAGACCACCACTGTCTAGTACCAGATCAGTAAAGTCTTTGTAATCACGTTTCAAGATAGTAGATGCTACTCCTTTTTCGCCAAACTGGTCACTTCTTTGTCTAGTAAAGAAGGCAAATGGATATCCGCCTTTGCATCCCTGTTCAAAATTCCAAGGGCGGCTTTTTTGGATATGTAAAGTTTTGGATTGGATTGCTTTGTCACTGCGCCCGACAAATCCGAATATATCGGCTCCTTCGGGGATTCCATCACGGACTGCCAGAATGTAAACTCTACGTCTTCGCTGTGGGACTCCAAAGTATTGGCTGTCGCACATCGTCCAAGTCGCATCGTACCCGATTTCGGCAAGGTCTTGCAGAATGACATTAAGTCCTCTTGAAAGCAATGCGCTGACGTTTTCAATAACTGCATATTTTGGTTTTGTTTCATCAATTAATCTCCTAAATTCACGCCAAAGGCCAGAACGTTCGCCTTCAATGATACCTTTGTTTTTACCGCCTATAGATATGTCTTGACACGGAAACCCACCACAGATCAAATCAAAGTCAACCCCATCACGTTTAAGGTCTTCGCCAGTTACTGTTGTGACGTCACCATATATGGGAACCCCTTGCCAATTCTTTTTCAAAACACGTTTGGCGTATTCTTCGTATTCACAAAACGCAACAGTCTCCATGCCAGATTGTTCAAACCCTAGACTGTAGCCACCACTTCCACTGAATATATCGAATACCTTCATGCTTCGTTTCTTTCTATGATATAACCACCAAATTCACCATAGCGAAAAAATTCAGTGTATTTGTATGAACTAAAAAGAGTTTCTGGATTTATCGGACGCTGTACACCAGACAAAGATAATTCTTTCTTAATAATATCATCTGGTTTTGCGCCACTTTCCATCTTTGCCCTCAAAGTAAGGCGAGAAAGCACAGTAGATACATAACCACCCGTTGGAATGGTTTTCTCTACTATCACCAACGCGCCATCATCTCTTAGGCTATCCATCATGCCATCAAGCAACAAGGTTCGTCTGTGTGGTGGTATGAACATCATTGTGAGGAACATTACCCCAAAGTCAAATTCTTCAAATGAATGTTGTGTAGCATCTGTAACAATCACAGGATTGTCACCAGTGTACATATCAGCCATCTGTTGGCTTTTTTCAATCGGAATAAAGTCTACGTTTCTCTCAGTGAGAATAGACTTCAAGGTACGCTCTACATTACCTGTACTCGCACCAACATCATAAACAGTACCCTGTTCTGGTATGTAGTGATTAGCGATTTGAGCAATAGCACTACTTACCATATCGTACCAAGGTAGTTGTTCGCGCACATGATCGTCAAAGTTTCTTGCGACCTTGACGTCATTAAATGTCCAGTTTGTGGGTATATCAATCATATTTCCATACTTTCTTTTCATACATATGAATTTAAATATTCGGTTTCTCCAAATAAACTCATAATACATTCCTATATGCGTATTCTATTGCTCTATCGGCTTCAACAGCCAAAGGTCTTTTTTCATATTTTCTAGAAGTCTCACTGTCTAGTTCTCTTATCAGTTGCTCCAACTCAAATGATGTGATTGGATACTTTTTACTTATTGCATTCATTGCAGTACTTACCATAATTTTATATATCATAGCATATCTGCCAGAATTGTCAACACCAGAAATATCAAACCAATCTTGTATTTGACGTTTATTCACAAATGGACAATCTCTATATCCTGTCCACTTAAAATCTAAATTATCTAGTTTATTCTTTTCATATTGAATTGCTCTATCCGCTATGTGTTTTGGCATACGGTCTTTGAAACTACTACCACTTTTCACTTCATATGAATGTTTACTCATTAATTTGTTAGGATCAATATCACTACCAACATTATTGAATATAAAGTTGTTAGCATTAGAATAATTAGCAGGGATATAATACATCCTGGATAAGTCTTTTGTTTGCCCATCTCCGATTTCACTGAGTTCTTTATTAAGAGCGTACCAAAAGTGGCGAATTTTAGAATTTTCAACCTCTTTACTGAGCGGAAATACAAGTCTAAACTTTGGGTGGTCAATAGAACTACTAGCGGTACTATAACAAATATAGGTATAATCGCCAAAGCGATTAAATAACTCATCTTTTAAGTTTCCTTTAAAGACATGATCATCAACATCAACAGCAGTCCAATTTGCCCAATTAACCACATTCGCGTTTGCCCTAGTCGTATTAGATAAGTAAGTAGCAGGTGATATAAGTTGGGCATCTTTTTTACTTTCTATTTTTTGTTCTGATAATTTATATAGGAAATCCTTAAAGGCTTCCCACCGCGAGAAATTCATTCTACGGTGGGTTTTGTTATCATATATAGATTTGAATATTGTAAGCGAGTACACTACATATCCTTTAAGTCAGATTCCTTGACAAAAATACCGTCAACCATGCGCCCTTTACGATCTTTAATATCGTTGTAAGCAACTGTTAAACACTCATTCATAGTAATATTATTACGTTTCATAATATTGATCATTACAACCATCATATCACCTAAATCGTCACGAATATCATTACCTTTACAAACGCTGTCCGACAATTCTCCCAACTCTTGCATCAACTTCAAAACTTGGTCTTTGTCACTTGATCCATCAATCAAATTACGATTTTCGTGCCAATCACCAATTTTATTGATTAGTGCCATCACAGGAAATTCGTGCGTTTTGATTTTTTTAGTTTCCATAATATATCCTTTATTTAAATTTGTCCCATACTAACATATATGGGACATTTTGTCAACATATTTTATCTGTAAACTTCTACTCCAACATGCCAGTATGTTTTAGTATCAGTAACCCATGGCATACTTTTAAATATATCTGCCTCATTTACAAAGAATGGCCCAGTAATGTAAACATCACAACTAGGATCATACGATTGCTTTTCAGCATCAACAAACTTCAAGGCATCGGCCTCTGAATCAAATTTATACTCTTTTTTACTGTGCATGATATTCTCCTAATTAATTAACTTCAACTATATGAATACATGATTCGTATTAGGGAGTCAATAGAGAAATTCATTTAAATTTGTTCCTAATCTTTTTTCTGCTATTTTGAAATACTTTTCTTCTTTTTCTATTCCTATAAATTCTCTATTTGTATGGACGCAAGCAACTCCTGTAGTTCCAGAACCCATTGTATTATCAAGAACAACATCCCATTCATTAGTGTAAGTTTTTATCAAATATTCCATCAAACCTACTGGTTTTTGAGTAGGATGATAACCTTTTTCTTGTTTATATCTTATCACTGTTTTTGGGTATCTTGATCCTTCTGGGTTATCCCTATGTTTTGATTCAGCATTGCCATACACTTCACCAATTTTTGCCGTATCGCTACTAAATCCAGAATACGGTGTACTATACCACATTTGAGGATTATAAGTTGGTTTCTCCCTATAAAATACTAAGATATTTTCATGGGATTTTAACGGCATTATCTTCACATTCATGGGGTTTGTGCCTTGAGGTTTTTCCCAAATCCATTCATATCTTAAATTATTTATATTAGAAGCAGCAAGAATTGTTGTGAATGGTTGCATTGAGGTAAAAACCATGGCTGCATTTTTCTTGCAAACCCTATTATATTGTTCCCATAGTTTATCTAATGGAATAATAGAATCCCATTTACATGCAGTAGTGCCATATGGAAGATCAGCGAGAAGCATATCTACTGAATTATCTTCAATTGTAGGCAATACCTCTAAGCAATCCCCAAGTATAGTTTTTACCATTCACTCAATTCTTTTACATATTCTGATTGTATTAGTTCTCTAAGTTTTTTCTCCGTAACCATGTAATCATCATTCTTTGAATTTTTACCACCTTGTTGATGATTAAAATGATTATCTGTTTTCAGACAGTTTTCAAACATTTCTTTTGTCATATACACAGCCTTAAATTCATTAGGATTTTCATTTACTCCAATAAAAATAAGACGGTCCCAATCTTTACCAACTGCGACATGGTTCATTGTAAAGCAATCTTTTTTGATTGATCTTTTTTTAGTGTCTGTATGTGCAACAGAAAACTTAATTTCCGTTTTAATTCCATTTAAAATTCTATCGTATCCAGCAGTTGATGTATGAGCAAATTCAACATTGTAACCAGCCTTTTCCATTATTAGACTTACTAATCTCTCTCCTAGTTCACCCTTTTGTTTATTACCCATATATCTATATCCTTCAAAGGGGCTTCCTATCCATGGGTCATAAAGATTGTTTTGTATATAATCTTGTATTTCATCATTTTTTGCTAAATTATACATTTCGGCTGCATTTAGTTTCATAATATAATTATTCCTTTTTTATAAATTTAACAGAAAAAATCTTCTAAAGAAGAACTTTCTTCAACAGACCAACCTATTGCATCTAAAATTGGTGTAATTGGTTCTACAAAAGTCTTTTCAAATTGAATATCATAATTTACATATTTGTGTAAATTAAATTCATTTGGAATGTAATCTGGAAATGATATAACATTTTCCTTTAAAGGGTTAGGCATCTTCAGATAACAAAATTTAATTTTTTCACCATTCTGAATAAGTGCGTAAGTTTTTCCTAATGCCTTATCTTTTATTTGATGATTATAAAGTAAACTACCTCTAACATGAATTGGTGTACCTTTCTTGTAAATAGTTTTCCTATCACTCCATTTCACGATATCACTAACACCTCTTGGAAAAGATATATCTTCTGGTGGTAGAGATTTAAACTCTTTCTTAAAATCAGCAATAAACTTTCTAGTTTTTTCTTCTGATCCAGACATAATGATTTTAAACGACTGCATAAACTTGTCTCGCACTACTTGAGGTGTGCTTGATTTAATGGCCTCAATACCCATGATCTTTAATTTTGGTTCTGCGTATTGAACACCTTCATTATTATGAACATTTAGTAAATATCTTTTTTTGGCTGTCCAGATACCACGATCTGCAATCGCTTCTCTTTCCATAACCATACGATTTGTATATGCATTCATCTGATTAAATAGTTTATCATATGCTTGTTCTAAAATCTTTTCAAAGTGATCGGCACAAATTTTATCCAACGCTTTAACAGGGTCTTTAGGTTTCAATTTATCTATAAAAGGTCCAAAGTTGATATACAGTGAATCAGTATCAATAGCAATTACATAATCAAACTTATCGGTTTTGAGTACTTTATTCATTTCATCATTTATGGCGCGTTCTGCCCATTGAATCGCTAACTGTCCAGACAGAGTAATACCTTCTGCAACACGCATATCAAAATACCTAAAGTAAGCATTACCCAAAGCACCATAAAGAGAATTCAATAGAATTTTAATTGCCATTTGCCGATTTTCAAGTTGATTGATTTCCCTATCAAGTTCAGTAGATGGATTATCTTGATTTTTTTGCATTGCCTCTAGCATCAACTTCTTAGTCGCTTTACGCTCTAACATATAGTCTGCAATAATTTGAGGCACAATGCCTTGTCTTTGCCTAGTATAAGTTGATCCATTCGCTGCAACCGAAAGATCATTTTTTATATCTGGTGCATTATTCATATAATATTCAACACCTGATTGATAAGTGTTTTCAAGGTCAACTACCAAAGTTTCTGGTGACATATTATATTGAATAATCAAATTAGGATATAGTGAATTCAAATCAAATGAAACTACCCAATCATGTAACCCAACTTGAGGTTCTTTAACGTAACCTCCTGGATATGGTGATTTGATTGTATTTTCATTTGGTGGTATAGCAACGTGTTGTTTATTCAGTTCACGATATATGATTGAGTCCCATATAGCAGTTGTTCCAAGAGTTGCCTCATAGTTCACACCCCCACGATATGCCATAGTAAGTGCAAGAGTAATCAAATCCATTTTTTCATCAATCTTATCTACTAAGTAAACATCCTTGATATTATAATCAATGAATAATTGATGGTCATTTTTATATAGAGTATGAAGTGTTCCATGCTCTTCATATGATAGTTTTTTCTCACCAAGAACAGTATGAGCAATATGGTCTAACTTGTAAGATGCTTGGGTTCCATATGAATACCCAAACTTTTTAAATAAATCCATATAATCTAATTGGGAAATACCAGTTATTTCATAATGTTTATGATTTTGACCAGCAACATTTATATTACGTTCACTAATCAAACCCCATGGAGAAAACTTTTTTGCGACACTATTACCAGCAATTTTAGTAACGCGATTGATTAGATAAGGCATATCAAACATTTTAATATACCAACCAGTTATAACATCTGGTGGATTCTTAGTCCAAAATTCCATGTACTTTGCTAATAATTCTAATTCATTTTTACAATGACGATACTGGACAATCAAATCTTGGTTTTCGCGTTTATCAACATCATATTCACCCAGACCCCAAACGTGATAAACATTAGAAGTTGATGACTTATGGCAAATTGATATAACAGGATAATCAGCAGCATCTGGATGTGGAAAACCATCATCTGATGCAACTTCAATATCTAAGTTTGCGACATTGATTGTTTTACGATTAAACTGTATTTCATCTGGAAACGCGCTTGTTATAAACTGTTGAATATAATTAGTCATGCCATAGATTTTGACATTATCCATATCCTTGTAAGTATCTAACCATTCTTTTGCCGCCCTCATAGACTCAAATTCTACTGGAGCAACAGAAAGTCCTTCAAGAGTTTTCCATCTCGTATTTTGTTCTTTGCTGCGAACAAAGAGTTTTGGTTTAAATTTAACACGTTTCTCAATACGAATACCGTGGTCATTATAACCACGGTACAAGAGTGAATTGCCATATCTGGCTACGTTTGTATAAAATGATTTCAATATTCTTCTCCGTTTGGAGTCATTATATCATAATATTGGGTTTTAGTCAACAAATTATTTTATATTTTTATCGGTAGACATTGTTATTATTTTCTCTATCATTTCATAAAGTTGTTCTAAAACATTCACACTCTGAATATTTTTAAAGTTATCATGATCAAACTCTTTTGGTTTTACAACCCACTCAAGTGTTGAGTAAGGTAATTTAACACTAAGTCCATCACCACCACTTGTAATGTGTGGCAATAAATTTTCTCGTTTTACTATTGCCACTGCATCATTATCAACAATCATCAGATAATCAAATGTGTCAGGTAATATTCTACCATGACTTGAACCTAGTGTATTGTTCAACTTGATAGAACCAGTTACACATTTCTTTTTTTCTTTACCTTTTGCTGTTGTTAATACATTTGTACCACATTTAGTTTCAATACGATATTTTTTAAATTGATGATCTTGCCCAATTAAATCTACATATTGGACTCTACCATCACTCATTTTTTCAATCGCTTTATCTTGTATAATTGATTTTAAAAAACGTAATGTTCTATCATTTAATTGTGAACCTACAGAATGTCTCATTTCAAAGAAATTTTTCCAATCAACATTTTCCGCGAGTTCTCGCGCCAAATTATTCATAAATGTACCTTTGTAAAAAATTAATAATAATATGATTTTTAGATCATAAACTTAGAATATGACCTGTGGATCATTAATCTTTCTTTGATACAAAAGAATACATTTCTTTAGCCTTTTCCATTAAATCTTCTGTAGAATAGATTTGATATGCTTCTTTAACTTCTTCGGCTGTTTTTTGACCTTGTTCATATAGATCATTAGCAAGTTGAATATTCATGTGATATTGTTGATCCATATAGTCTTTTGCCATTTGTAACATTTCGGTTCTAATTTCAAAGGGATTTTTGTGTGTCATTGTGTGTTCCTATCTAAATTTAATTATGTTCGCCATTGTTTTGGCGTCCGTTGTATCCATCAATTCTGTCAAAAACTTTAGGCTTTCGCTTGGCAGTTTCAAACGTACCAACAGTAATTACAATCGCTGCAAGTAAGAGGGTGTGTGCGATTGCGTTAATTCCCCAGAACATTATGCTTCCTAAATACATAGAGCATACTGATACCCACATCCATGCAAGAATTTGCATAATCAAATGGCGTACTTGTAAATTAGGAATATTTCTTAATGGATTTATATTTGAATCCATTACACTGTTCCAAGTGTCAAAAATATGCTGTCTCATTTTAATCTCCATAATTTGTGTGTGTGAAAGAAGGGCAATAATGCCCTTCCTAGTTTTAAGGTAAAACTCTAATCCAGATATATTCTGCAATCTGTCTATAGAGTTTCCATTTCATCATAATATGGTATAAGATCAAACCCATCCGCGAAGGTTTTGGTTCGTTGATGTTTTGTCCCACGCCCTCATTCTACGTTCCAGATCACATAAATCCTTTGCTTCAGCAAAATATGCATCTCTGGTTTCTATCTCAGTCATAGGTGTTACAATTTGAAAGAAATTCTTGATCCATTTAATCATTTAAATTTCTCCAAAGTTCTACTATTTAATTCAGCCAGTATTTCATGATCAGACATATTTGGATATTCTATTCTAAAATATTGAACCAAATCTGCATTCGCTGAACACTGTCTTGAAAATTGAATAGATTTTCCTACAGAAAGAATAAAATCAAAGAGACCTGTTAGACCTCTCGTTAAGAAGTTGTGCGTTGTTAGTATGTGTTGCATTTGAGTTTTCCTCGTAATTGCCAATTTTAATTTTACGAGGACGCATTGATTCTGGAATGACGTACTGCAATTCAATTGCCAGAATACCATCTAGAATATTTGCTCCGTTTACTTGTACGTGTTCAGACAGCCTAAAGGTTCGTTTAAATTTCTTTGTTGAAATGCCACGATGGATAAATTCTCTACCTTTAGAAACGTGTTCACCAGTTACTGTCAAAGTTCTATCTTTTACTTCAACATTAATTTCATCTTGTGAAAATCCAGCAATAGCAAGTTCAATCAAATAATCTGATTCTCCTGCTTTAATAATATTGTGTGGTGGATAGTGATCTTGAGCATGTTTAGCAGTGAACTCTAGTTCATTGAATAAATGGTCAAAACCCACGAAAGATGAACGTGGAAAAAGTGTTTGTAAGCCTGTCATTGTTATCTCCTTTTGATCAAGCAAGATTGTAATGGGACCGATTATTCGCATCCCCTTGGTTTGATTAGCATCAAGATGCTAACTCATTACTATATATGTTTTTATTTCGTGATTTCAAGAGGTCAAGTAAAAAAAATTAAGAAATTATGCTTTTTATTTTCCAAGGAGTGAAACATACTGTTCCTAGACTTACATAGTCTGCACCTTTATCAAAATAAAATTCTGCATCATCCTTATTTGTAACTCCACCACCAGCGATTACAGTAATGCTAGGATGTTTTCTCTTTATATATTCTATAATCCTTGTAGTATATGGTTTTAAAATTTTTCCACTTTGACCGCCATTTAAAGAATACAAAGTGTTGCTTGCATGTATTTGATTATATCCTAAATCTACTATCTTGTCTATAAGACATTCTGTCGCAGTAGGTGGTATTTTGCATATACACCATTCTCTTTCACTCTTAGGAAATAAATCAAAACCAGATAAATTTACCGCACCCACATCTTTATCAAGGTTTGGACAACTTATATTAATCTCAACAGATGAATTTTTATCTACTATACGAGACAGATGTAGCCAATCATATTCATTTATTGCGGCAAGGCTCAACACATCTGTAGAGTTTGTTCTTTTTAAACCCTCATATATTCCAGCATTTCGCAATCCAATTTTATTAATCCATCCACCATTTTTATATCTAAGAGTTTTAAAAATTTGGGGAATAAGTCCTTCTCTTTTTTCAACGGTCCAACTTCCAGTTACGCTAATTGCGTTAGGAAGTTTTAAATAGTTTCCAAAAGGTGCTGATATAAAGTATTTCATAATTTAATCCAAAAATGTTCTACGCCATTCCATTTTATATATTTCTTCTTCATCTATCGTCTTAGTAAAAGACTTAGGGAATTTTTTTATTGCTCTAAGTAATATTTTGATTTTTACATCAGATTGCATAATAGGTATTGATGCACCACCATTTCTAGCCGCCAACCAACGGTGATGACCATCAACAATATAGTTATCTGAAGAAACCAGAAGTGGTTTTGCTTGACCAATAGTTTTTATTCGGCCCATAGCCTTAACTATTTTATCTTTATTAAAATCAGATTGGGTGGCTCGTAGTCTTTTGGCTTTGACTTCTTTTCTTTCCATTTTTATACCTAAATTTTTCAAATACTCTATAAGTTCATCATAATCTGCTGAACGAACTTGGGGCATATCTACTCTTGAGATACCAAGAGTATCTTTAGGTTTTGGTGTAGTAGTCCTTAACTCTAAGAGAACTTGACTATACTTACGCATATTTTATAACCTTATCTGGCGTATGAAAGTTTTTCTTACGCATAATTGTTTTCATTACAACATCAAATTCATCTTTTCTTTGATCATATTTAACTGCTACTGGAATATTCAAATCAGATTGCATATCTTTAATTACCGCTTCAGCACCAGCCACACCTTTGAGTGACTTACCTTGTCTTGCGTAAATCTTTTTTATAAATTCTGCTAACTCTTTCATAGAGATACAAGGTGTATTTCTATCATCTCCCATCCTATCACCAAAATGACGAGTGAATTTGAAATCAATTCCATATTTTTTGAATAATTTATCAACAATAGATTCAAATGCTTTGATTTGTTTCATACCTACTAAATCACATTTATCTTCTATTATAAAATTTTTGAATGTTTTCATTTTTCTAACCTTTTTATTCTGGTTTCAAGTTCATCTATTTTTTTTGCTATTTTAGGAGATAAACTTCTCCAAGCATCATCTGGTTGATCAAACCAAGTCCACCCAAACTTGTCTCTTATAGTATCTAGTAATATATCCCATTTAGAGTATAACCATAATCCAATTTTTGTATCTCTCATATATGCTAAAAATAGTGCGCCAAATACCGAACCCATAATACCCGTATAAATCCATAAACGATCTGAAGCCATATTTTCAATCATATCCCAAATCATTTTTTAAATTTCTTCAATTTACTTGAATAATGTTCAATACTATGATCATATATTCCATCAAAAATTTGTTTATTTTTCATGGCGCACCACCTACCCCTCAAAGAATCCTTTATCTTTTGCCAAAAGGACAATCTACGAATATTTCCATAATGATTAATATATCTCTCTGTGCCGTGATGCCTATATCCCATTATCCATAAAGGAACTGTTGGCACAATATCATTATTATTCCTAAATCTATAATGCTCAACATCCATACCTACACAAAATTCTTTACCACCAACTCTTGGTGAACCATATGTAAATAATATAGGATTTTTTTCTTCAAGTCTAGATGCACATAGTGTTGCCATAGCACCACCAAGAGAATGACCAGTAATCCAAAGTTGTTTTCTTTTACTTTTTTGAAGTAGTGCTTCAATATCAGACCAAAGTTTTCTTAATTCTATTTTAAATCCCATATGAACCATACCCTCAGTTTTAGATTTTCTTTTAAATGCAAGTAAATCTGCTTTAACATCTGAAAACTCTGTTGGTTCTGTACCTCTAAAAGCAACAATAATATTATCTTTATCTGAAAAGATATGACATTGTGCGCCATCATTCTCTAAAAATTTATATGATTTGAAACCTAATTTTGATAATTCTCTTTTTGCTTTAGTTCCATCATGATAGGCCAAAGCAGATACTTCAGAAAAAAAATAACTGAGAGCAAAAGTATCATTCCAATCTAGACTTTCACAATCCATAAAAAATTTTCTGGTCATTTTTTATCTCGCAACCTTGGCTCTTTGCGATTATAATGAACAGTTACACTTGATAAGTTTTTTGGATCATTATTGAGTGGGTCACCATCTTTGTGATGAATATCTCTCCCATCAAAAGGCTCTGCCTTACCCTCTTTTTCCATCTTTCTTCTAGCGCGTTTTCTAGCGGCGTTTCTCTCCATCTGTTCTGGAGTTCCAAGATAGTTTTTTCTTTCTTTTTTGTAATCTCTCTGATACTCATCAGTTATAAATATTTTAAACTTGATCATGATACATTATCCCAGAAGGTTTTACTCATTTCACCCATGGAAACTGTAGATGTACCAGATGCTGAATTTACTGTTTTGCGAACACTTGTATATACGGCATGACCATTTGTAGTTCTAATACCGTTAGTTTGTTTTAACCATAGAGGTCTTAGTGGGCTATTAGCACCTGGATCAGGCGGCGAATTGTCATATTGCCAACTCGGATTGTTTGTAATAGTTACCCACGCCATGTTTAAATCTCCTTATCATTTGTTCTTACTATTTATATGTTTAAGAAGATCGTTTTTACTTGTTTTATTAGTCTTAATAGAGAAATCTAATGCAGATTGTAAAGCATCACCTATACTCTTACCTTTAAACCCCAATTGAGAAACATCTTTTCCATTTATAGGTAATTCTTTAACTGAAAGATATTTAACACTTTTTAATTTTGATGATACTGTTGGTTTTCCTATAGCAGTAAGATAAGCATCAGCAGATTTAATATCGTTATCTTTAGCCCATCCAACTAATTTAACTAAATCCATATCTTTGTATGAAGTTACAGATTGAACTGCTTTTGAATCAATATTAGATAGTTTCATTCCAGCCTTGGCGATTTTACCAGCATCTTGTTTATAACTCATCAAAACCATTCCTATAAAAGAACCATAATTTTTAGTTTCTAGTTTATCTAATGCTTTTAAATTAATGTCTTTAATAGATGCCTTTGGGAATAAATGTTTCATCAATCCACTTTCAAATAAAAGTTTTATACCGATTGATGGTTTTTTTGATTTGGTGAAAAGTTTTTTAAATTCTTCATTGAATCTATCAGAAGAAACTGATGAAATAGTATGTGCTTGTTTTTTCATTTCCTTGAAAGTATTTTTTTCAATTTTAAATTCAAACCTAGCCGCGAATTGAATGGCTCTTAACATTCTTAAAGGATCATCTTCAAATGAAGTAGGACTGATCATACGAATTTCTTTATTCTTAATATCTTTCATACCCTTGCCATCAGTGTCAATAATCTCTCCAGTATCAACATCTTTAGCCAATTGATTTATCCAAAAATCTCTTCTCAACTGATCTTGTTGTAAAGTAATACCTTTTCCTAATTGTACCTCAAAATCTTTATGACCAGCCCCAGTACTCTTAGAGTCAACTCTTGGTACTGAAATATCAACATCTTCTTCTTCTGTTGAACCTGTTGGTACAAATTTCAGAATACCAAAAGATTTGCCAACCATATTCACTTTACCGTGAGGCTTTAATATTTCTTCTAAATCGCTTAGTTCTACACCAACAACGATTAAGTCTAAGTCTTTTGAAACCTTTCCAAGTAGTTCATCACGAACCACACCACCAATTTGATAGATTTTACCACCAGCGTTTTTAATAGACTTTCTAACTTTCATAGTTAAAAGTTTTTCTAACATACTTTCATTTAAATGACATATAAAACTTTTCATTTATTATTACCTACCAATGCTGGGCGTCTGGATATTTTACAATTGCTCTAACTGCTCTTAATGCTAGTTTTGCAACTTTATCACCTCTATCATATAGTACAACCTCTGTACCATTTACAAAATCAGATACATTCACACCTTTACCGATAAGAGTCATCGTTCTGTGTAGATAATCATTTTCATCGTAATTATATTCAAATCCTACTTTACCACGTACTTCAACCCACTTGCTGCCTGGTAATGGCCTAATTCTTAGAATACCCATCTTACCTTGCCTAACATATGTCAAAGCATAGGCTTCTTTCTTTTTACGTTGATTTTTAGTGATTTCTGTTATAAATTTAGAAAAAAGTTTCATGATACATAAGGCTTTATTATAGTTTCTATATTCTTAATAATTTTCTTATGCGTAGGACTCAAATGTTTTCTATCTTTTTTTACAGCGTCTAACGCCAATTTTGTATCGCCAGCATATTTTCTTTGCCATTCTGGTTTCTGCTGCTTAATATCAGATACATTAGCAAGTCTATCAGCGAGTTTAATAACTAATGCCCAACTTGTCATGTTAACCATCTTATCTTTTATATACTCACCCTTACCACCTGCTGCTTCAAGATCATCTTTTTTAGTGGTCAATTGGTCAACAAGATTGGCAACCAACCCACCAAACTGCTTAACTAAGTCGGCGTGTGATAAATCAGTATCTTCTATAGTATCATGCAAATATGCTGCTTGAACTAATGCAGATAAATTTTTTGATTTTGGTTTAAATTTAGCAACTATTTTGGCAACTTCTTTTGGATGAGCGATATATTCACCACCACTTTTTCTAAACTGCCCTTTGTGGGCTTTCGTCGCAGTTCTTAGCGCACTAAGCGCACTTTCATTTATAAGGTGAGATTTGAAACTCTGCATTTATTTTCTTCCTATATTATACTTGGGACATAGTTCCCAATTATTTTTTTCTTTAAAAGGAATAATCTTAATCTGTCGCAGAGGTGCTAAATTTTTAGCAACTGATTCATTCTGTATGGAGACTAGACCCCAATCAGACATAAGTGTAGCAATAGTATTTCTACGGCCTATATCGCTTTCTTCTAAGTTTGACTTTTTTCCATCTAGCAAAAATAATTCTTTAAAATGTACTATAAAGTATCTACCTTGTTTATGAAGGATATGACACGATTGAAATAATTTATTTTCTTTTCTACTTGATACGCCAATTCTTGTTAATGTTTCTCTTACCTTCAAAAAATCATCAGGTTCATTTAATGTTATCTCTAACATATCATTTGGCGACCAACTTATTATATTTGTTTCCTCATTCATTGTCAACTCACTTTTTTGTTATATTCATTAATGACAATGGTATTTATATAATTTTAATTTTTACCGCCCTTACGCAACTTAAATCTAATATGATCTAAATGCTCTTTAGGAATTAATTTCAAAACTTCTCTCGCCTTTTGATTTGAATATCCATAATACTCCTTAATTGAATCTAAAGCATCCATTTTATCAGCCTTAGTCCATTTAGAGAACCGCTTTCTTTTTCTAACAATATTACGCATAAAATCATATTGTAATCTGTTATCAATGTGGTGATGCTTATTCATCTCATTTGCAGCAAGGATAGTGTCATTAAAATAGGATAATGATCTATTAATGTAGTATGATTTATATGCTTTCTCAGTGATATCATCAACCATAATATCGTCTTTGTTATGGTTGATTGAGTTTAAATAATCAAAGTGGTTCATAGGTTTTGTATCACTGTTTGCATACGCATTACATCCATTACACAATCATGTCGCGCATCATGTTTAAAAAACTTTTCTGCACATCCTTCTGGAATATAATCGTTCTTAACATCAGACCCCCAAAGCAAACCATCAAGAAATGATCTTGTATCACGAACCATCCAAAATGGATAAGGAACTTTTTTACCAGTATCATTTAAGATACCTTCAAAGAAAGGAATATCAAAAGTATTTCCGCGAGAAAACACTGTTTTTAGGTTATTGATATTTACATTCTGCACAAAAAAGTTATAGGTTTCGCTAATATCTTTATCATTTTCTGATGGAACCATCACTGCTGCTGTTGTTTCTTTGGGCTGTTTATTCCACCAATCAAGTGTAGATTTTGAAATCTTACGATCATAAACTTCCACTTGCTTTTTAACATCATATTTAATACTAACACTACTATCTAAAAGTTCTTCATAACTGTATGGATTATTTGTAAATCTTGCCCTAGAGAAAGTAAGCAGACCTAAAGATAATACAACACCTCTGTTTACATCAACAGAAAGTGTTTCAAAATCATATATCACACAATCATTTAACCCTTCATAAGCAACACTCATTCTATGAACTCCACATTTGCCATTATTTCAGTTAGACATGCAACCGTATTGATTTCTAAATCAGCAACAAAAGCATTCTTATATTGATATTCCGCAAGAATTAGAACAACTTGAGGGATAGCATGAGGTTTGATATGATTTGACATTTTATCATAAATTCCTCTAAAGATTGCAGAACTATCAGTATCAATGTTGTTCACCACCCAAGACCGCATTTTCTTAAAATCTTTATCTTTGATGAATTTTAAGAGAGCATCAATTTCATTGATACCAGTACTATTAGAACCGCTATTACTAAGAACACCACCCACAGATCGTCTTTGTACTTCATTTAAAACCCTTCTCCAATCAGGAGCATGTTTCATGATAATCTTAACAAGGTCTTGATCTTCAAATTTTACATTCTCTTGTTCAAGAATATTTCTAGCATGTTTAAAAAAATCACCACAAAGACTTGCCATTTCTTTTTTGGATGTATTAAATTCATAAACACCACATCTTGAATGAAGTGGTTCAATAATACGATTTTTAAAATTGCATGTCATTATGAAACGACAATTATTACTAAATTCCTCTATAAATCCACGTAATGCAGGTTGAGTTGATTGTGGATTGAGATAGTCTGCCTCATCCAAAATTACAACTTTATAACCACCTTGTAAAGATACAGTAGAAGCAAATTGTTTAATCTTTCCACGTAAAGTGTCAATATTGCCATCCTCAGAACCATTAATAATTATATAATCAAGTCCTAAAGTATGACATAACGCTTTGGCTATTGTTGTTTTACCAAGACCAGCAGTTCCAGTAAACAACATGTTTGGAATTTCACTGGTCTTAATAATTTGTTTAAATGTTTCTTTTAGATCAGATGGTAGAATAGTCCTCTCAATAGTTTGTGGGCGGTATTTCTCCACCCACAAAAATTCATTATCCAACTTTCGTTGTAATTCAACATCCATAATATAATTGTATCCTTATAGGAATTTACTAACTACTCTTCTGCTTGCTCTTGCTTATAGTTTTCAACAATCTGCACACCTTGAGTACACTGATCCCTCAACTGTCCAATTGTTGATAGTTCTTCACCACGAAAACCACCACGCTGCGTTACTGTATCAATTACTGCAATCGCACTGCGAGAAATTTGATTCATAAGGTCATATGCTTTTTTATGTGGGTCTTCAACTTTTTTATTTTTATCGTCAGCCATTTTTAATTACTCTCCGTAAGTAGATGTTTTTTCAAGCGCAATCCAATATTGCAATTTAGTTTCAGTATTAGTCAATTTTGAAATCAATTTTGATGAAATCTCCACATCATAATTACCAGTTAAAATTTTCAAGTTGTTAATGTTATACACAAACTTATAACTACTTGAATTTTCTTCAACAGGAATATCAATAGAAAAAGTATTCGCTGTAGAATTATCAGTTGTCGTTACCGTCAATTTCGCAAGACCGTCATTTCCACTAGATTCAATGATCAATTCTGAGTGACCTAGTGCCGATGCCGCTCGTTTTAGTTTATTTAATGTATCCATATCTAGGCGAAATTTAACGTCACCTTCTGGCATCTTTACATCTTTTGAAGATGTTGTCAGCATGTCTGGATCAGAGAAAAAATACTTGATATTTGATCTACCAGTAGAATCTCCAATAGTAACATAATCTCCAGAGAAATCTAACACTGGCGTATCAACCAAACCAAGCACTCCAAGGAATTCACTTAGATCATAAATTCCAAACCTTTGAGGAAAGGTCTGTTCAACTTCTGCTTTTGCCAGAATATTTTTTGCTTCTGAAATAGTTCTGATACTGCTACCATTTTCAATAACAATATTTGAATTAATAGATGCGAAGTTCTTCAATACTTGAATTGTGGCTTCGCTAATCACTTCTCTCATAATTTAATCTCCATTGTTTCATTTCTGCAATTATAACACATAATACTTGAATCGTCAAGCACTTATTTTATTTTACTAAAATTTTTCTTCTTAAAGAATTCTATTTTATTTTCAAATTTTCCATCAAGAATTTCTCCCTTATGTGAAATTACAAAAACATTAGTATCATCATCAAGAGTATACAGTATTTTCATAAGATTGTCAACACCATCATGATCCAAAGAAGAATCAAAAGTTTCATCTAAAATTAGAAGATTGGTTGCTACAGAATTTTTCATCTTGGCGATCATTCTCCAAGTAAACAAAAGTGCTAGATCAATACGTTGTTTTTCACCTTCACTGAAAGAGTCGTATGAAAAAGCATCTCTATGCCTTGAACGAATAGTTTCTTGAAAGGATTCATCCAAATCAAAATGAACAAAAAAATCTAATGTCTGTAAATATTTGTTTACTAAATTATTGATTACAGGCAAGTATTGTTTAATTACTTTAGTCTTTATTCCAGTATCTTTAAGCATTTCTGCCATGGCTGCATTATAAGTATATGATTCATTTATTTCATACCTTTCATTATTTGAACCATTTTTAACGTCCTCTAATTTTTTTAATTCAGAGGTAGCATTTGACAAATCTCCAGTTTTTTCAGAAAGTTTATTTAACTCATCTTGGTAAGATTGTACTTGTTTTTGTAGGCGAGTAATTGTATTATTATTGGAAGATATAATTGACAAATTCTGACTGACTTTATTTGCCAACTCAGTGTACCGCCCAATAGTATCTTCTACAATAGATGATTCTTTAATTCCATGATCCATTGCTTCTTTAAGTTCTTTTGCTTTCTTTTGTGCATCATCAAGATTTTGTGATCTAAGTGTTGGATCAATAATCTGAGTACAAGTTGGGCAAGTTTCATTTTTCTCGTAGAATTTTGCCTCTTTGACCAATGCTTTTATTTTTGTTTTGAATTGGGCTTGATATTGTAGTAGTGCTTGTTTTTTATCATTAGCACGATTTAATTCCTCTTGCATTGTTTTTTGATTTTCATCAATAAACTTCTGACACAATATATTATTGTCTTCCAAAGTATCACACTCAGATATTAAATCAGATATATCAGAATTTCTTTTATCTATAAATTCCTCATTTAATGTGGTCAAATCTTTGATATATTTCTTCTGAGTTTTTATTTGATTTTCAGTTAAATCAATAGTGTATTTTATATCTTTTAATTTTTCACGTAACAATGCAGTTTTCTCTTTAAGAATAATATTCATTTTAGAGAAAACATTTATATCTAATAAATCCTCAATAACATCTCTACGATGTTGTGCTGGAAGTTGCATAAATGGAATAAAAGAACTGCTGCCTAATACTACAATTTGATGAAAAGATTTGTGATTTAGTTTCAAAATATTTTGTTCTAATATTTTTTGATACTCTTTAGCATGGGATGATTGATCAATCATACTACCATTTGTCCAAATCTCAAAAAGGGTTGGCTTTATCCCACGAACAATTTTAAAGTCTTTACTTCCTATTGAGAAGGCAACTTCAACCACACAATCTTTATTATTAATTGTATTAACTAATTGAGGTTTGTTTATGCCACGATGAGGTTTGCCAAATAGCCCAAATGATATGGCATCCAACATAGTTGATTTACCTGACCCATTTAATCCTACAATGAGAGTAGATTTAGAATTATTTAATTTTATTTCAGTCCAATTATTCCCAGTTGATAGGAAATTTTTATACTTCAATGATTTAAATATTATCATGCGATTTCAAGTGCCTGTGCTTCAGTCAATAAATTTCTCATTTCAATTTTAATTCTAGACTTATCTAATTCAGTATCAACATTATCAATGTAACTGTCAAGAAGAGTAGTGGTATCTTCTACAGATACTCCTTCATCACCCACTCTTTCACCTATAAATTCGTCAAAATTCTCAGCAATTTTTAATTCATGTATTTTTCTATTCGTTATTCTATCACAAAATTGATCAAATGTAAAGGGATTAGATTTATTAATTACGACTAATTTAACAAACTTATTGTCTAAATAGTCTACATCATAATTACTATAGTCTGTCTTTGTATCGTCATACAATATCTTTTCAAATAATGTGAAAGGATTAACTATTGCTTCTAATTCGCGAGTTTCAGTATCTAGTACATGAAAGTGTTTAGGGTCATGAGCGTCTGACCAGAAAAATTCCATTTGAGTACCTAGATAAAAAATATTATCTTTTTGGGATTTGGTATGATAGTGACCAGATAAAACCATTTCAAATCTTGAAAATTCTTCTTTATCCATACCATGCGTATTCTTAATTCCACGCATCATATCAAAACCAGATAATTCTAAGTGACCACCAAGAAATGATGCCTTACAATTTTTCACAAAATTCATAGATTCTTCATAGTTCTCAGAAGTAATCCATGGCAATAAACCAATATCTAAACCGCCATAATTCATCACTGTTGGTTTCATAACAATATGAACTTCATTCATATAATGACCCAATAGTTCTTTGAGCGAATTTAACTCGTTAGTATTTTTAAAATATGTGTCGTGATTACCCGGAATAATATCCATAGTCATGCCACGCTCTCGCATAGGGTTTAGAAAACTCTTGCGATTGTGTGTCAATGCTCTAAAGTTAATAAACTTGCGATGATCGTAATAATCTCCCAGATGCAAAATTTGCTTGATATTATGATTGTCACAATATGGAAATAATATTTCTTTATAAAATTTTGCCGCATTATCTAAAAAAATATCAGAGGCATTTCTTATACCTGTATGCGTATCGTTTAATATTAATAATTTCATTCTAAAAAGTCTTTCAAATCGGAATCAACATTAACTGTTCTTTTTTTCCTTTGTTGTTTCTCAGCCTTACCAAATTCTTTTATTTCTGTGTCGTATTCTTTTACTTTGTCAATTCGGTCTTTGAGAACATCAATGAAATGTGTCGCGACACCAGTTGAAGCATCGCCATTTTCAGTAACAAGGAACGCTTCTATACCAGATTGAGACATATATTTTTCTTTAATATCTTGTTGTTTCTTCTCTTTGGCAATTCTTCTTAGGAATGCATACCAAATGATTTGAGTGAAATAAGCAAAGGCGTTTGGTTTACCACTTCTAGTAGCAGCATTAATATTATAATTTTCTACTGCCTTTAAACAATTCTCTACTGCGTCCATAACCATTTCTTCACGATAGGTATACCTAATAAAATTAGATTTATGAGAAAGATTTTCAGCAATTCTTAAAAAACATAATGCCAAATAATTTGGAACTACAGGCAATTCTTCATTATTATCTCTTGCTTCATTTATAGTTTTAACATATTCTACAATTTTTTCTGAAAATTCGGCATTATTTACATAATGGGTATTTTTTGTTTTGGCCTTTGGCATTCAATTCACTCCTTGTATTCCTACTATTATACCACAAATAGACGGTAATGTAAAGCATAATTATTTTATTTTATTTTAGGGGTTGACAGAATCATAAGTTAAGTGTATAATAAGGAGAATCCTTTATAGGGGGGAATCAATGTTTATAACCTGATGGAAATTTTATAATATTTTCATCGCTGTCAAGCATTTCGTGAAATTTAACTTCTAAATCTTCCTTTTTATTATATAACCTTTCCATCCAAGTTTCAACATCTAAATCCTCATCCACTTTATTAGTAATGGCTTTGTCAAATTGACTTATTAAATCCTCGCTAGGTACTGCTATGGCTAATATATGCATATCATTTAATGAAATAAGTTCTTGTGTTTTTTCTTGGAATGAAATCCAAGGCCGAAGCATACCATAACTTCTATTCGCATCAATTTCAATTTTACAAATCTGAAGTGCGTGACGAACTATAAGTTCATCATCAGTGATATCTACTATTTCACAAAGTATTTCATCTCCTGATGACATTTTTATTTGTTTTACTCTTTCAATATCTTTAGCACTCATAATTTCACCTCGTATTTTTTAAAGTTGAACTGTTCTTTTTTGTATATTTTTAATCGTTCTTCTCCATGAAGTAAAGCATAATTCATTTTCTTTTTATGCCGTAAATCGTCTATCACATCATATAATTTAGTAATTCTTCCATCGTCACTTTTTCGCAATCCTCTACCAACACTTTGCAGCACTCTAATTTGAGATTTACTTGGTGAAGCAAATATTATATTGTGTAGGTTTCTAATATTTATACCAGTACTAAAGGTTCCTAGAGATGCAACAATGATTGCGTCCTTTTGACTTTCTACAATTTTTCTAATGGCTTCTCTATCTGCCGCTTCTGTTGCTCCAGAAACAAAAAATACTTTTCTCTTATCTTCTTTTTTATCGCATATTAAATCATAAAGAACCTTACCATGCTTTTCCACAAATTGAAATAGTACTAGCGTATTGCCATCCATACCTAATGATAAATTGCGAATAAATTTATTTCTTTTTTCATTTAAAACAATCCAATTAATTTCTTGTGCATAGGTGTTTCCTACGTTTTGAAAACAATCATCCTCATCATATTTCAACTTTAACATATATATTTCAAGAGGCGCAAGTGTTGAATCGTCTTGTAGTTTTTTAGTAGTAGTTACCTTTATTACCTTTCCAAATAATCCTTCTAAAACCAATTTGTGAGTTTCAGTACCATCTAAAGTTCCAGTAGTTCCAAATCTATATGCAGTGTTTCTACTTTTATTCATAATAGATGTTAAGGATTTTGATTTAAACCCATGACATTCATCACCAAAAATTACACCGAAATTTGAAAACCATGGTGCAGGTAGTTTGTAAATAGATTGCCAAGTTGATATAATTATTCTTTCTTTTATTCCTTTTTTTGCTTGACCAGAGTAAATAAAATGGCAATCCTTTTCTATATTAACACTATTATCGTGTGAAGAATAATCACTAAAATCTGCAAACATCTGTTGAACAAGAGAAGTAGTTGGAACAATAACCAAAACATTATCGTGATGATTTTCCATATACCATCTCATTAAAACATATATTATCAATGATTTACCTGATCCAGTTGGTGATAATAAAAGAGACCTTCTTTCTCTTATGGCAGAACACACAGCATCAAATTGATAACTTCGTATAGATATTGGTTCTCCACGACTCCTCAAATTTAAACTTTCAATAAAATCCATAATTTCTCTTGGATTTATTTTATTAAAAACTTCTGGTGGGCCGTACTCCCCATCTTCATATTCTAATTCATATCCTCTTTCTTTAGAAAATATTTTTAGTTGATGTAATAATCCTGATGGCAATTCATGAGATAGAGCATTAAATATCTTTATCTTACCATCCCACATCTTTGATTTATATTTTGGCATGTACTTATATCCTGGAACAAAAAACGAAAAATATTCATTTAGTTCTTGAATAATACCATTATCACAACCTAACAGAAGAGAACATTCATTCTTCTTCTGTACTACTATCTTATCCACCGCTTTGATATACCTTCCACTTTATTATATTGCTTATTGTTTGATGCCGCCAGCGTAATGTCTCTACAATTTCTTGGAGCGTTTCAATCAATGTCTTATAATAGATTATTTTTTCTTCACTTTTCTGAATATCTGGATCAGAATCGTAATAATAGTTCATATCACCCTTCATAATTTTCATACCATCAAATGGGTCAAACTCCCAATTCTTTTCAATAATTTGGTTTTCAGTCATCTTACCATTATAATATAGCCACTTATCTTTGAGAAGAATTTTTTGATTCATCTCAGCCCGTTTCTTTTGAAGTTTATATACTGAAAGTAATTGCAAATATTTTGCATGTAATTTCGCAATGTCCACACTAGATTTATCTAGATTATGCTCATCAATATTACAGTCGTTTGACCAATGTTCAAGTATTTCTTCAAGGTTAAGCAATCATATTCTCCATAATGTATTAGTAATATATAGGTCTATTTTATCTCGTAATATCCAATCTTAAAGTTTACTGGAAAGGTAATTACAGGTGATGTTTCGGAAGTTGCTTCCATTAACACTGTACCAATGCTAGTGGGAACACAATCAATATATCTAATCGTCCTCACAACATTATTGTGACTACTAGTTATGGTTAAAGTTATGTCTAATTCTTGTGTTGAAGAAACAGATGCTGCTTTATCCATAGGAGATTTATATTTTGTCTCAACCAAAGAACTCAACAAGTTAAAAACTTCAATATAAGTTTGCATATTTTCATCAACTAAAATATCCATCGCCAAGTCTTCAAAAGTTAGTGTATCACCTGGAATTGAAATGCTTGAAATTCTCTTGAATGGTACACTTGGTGCTTGAACGCTTACACCGGGATGCACAATTCTTTGAGCGAAGAACTCAAGGTTTCCAAATGTGCTATGGTTTATAACTACCTTAAAATTGGTAGGTTGAAGATAGTTCATATTTGTGGTAACTGTTGCCATCTGATTTTATCCAATTATATCCAATTATATCCGATTATATCTATATTTATACTTGACATACCTATAAAATTATAGTAATTATAATTGTAACAAAAGAGAAAGAGAGAATCATATGACTTTTGTAGTTCACACTCAAGTTCTGGAAAATTATGGCGCACATGCAGAGGATGGAAAATTCTCAAGTGGTAATGCTTACTGGAAGTTCAAAGGTGGAAACACTTATATTGTTTCTGACGTTGAACGTGAGCAAGATGCAGTTGCTTTCGTAATGGCTGCTTTCTGCGAAAACAATGTGGCATGGAAAGAATATCCTTCTTCAAATACGACTGTTGATGAGTGGTTGCAAACACTTGAAGAAGATGATAAATCCTATCGCGATTTTCAAAAGGAAATGGCTTTGAATGTTTCTCCCCATAATGGAAAAACTGTCAAGGTAGGATTTTCTTCCTAATTACCATAAAAAAAGCAGTGCCGTAGCACTGCTTTAAAAGTTTTATAGAGGGCGAAATCGTTAATTGTTTCGCCCTTCTTGTGCAATACTATGCACCCAGAATGTTGTCCACTCTGAAGATTCTGTAGTATTGGTTTGTTTGCTTTGTTGCAAGACCGTTTGCTGGCGAAGAACCAACAAATGGGTTTGATACCATGCCGTAACGAGTTTTGAAACCAATTTTTGGCTGGAAATCATTCTCACCAACGGCGCGAACCATTGTGAGAGGTACATATGGGCAATAGAAGATACCAGCATCATATGCATTTGTACCTTTATAACCTACAGTGATGTAGTCAACAGTGGCATATGGGTCAACATATACTTTTGTGCGTCCGTTAAGAACACCAGCAAATGTGTTACCAGTGTCATCAACATTCAAGTTGGTTGACATTGCTGGAGCATAATCCAACATACCAGTTGCTGCCAAGCACGATGCAACATCACTAGATGTGATGATGAAGTTACCGCGACCTCTACGAGTTTCTTTGGCAATGTTATTGGCTTCACGCTCAATTTGAACCATGAGACCTTTAAACTTCTCAACGCTCCAACGACCATCAGCATCTGTTTGAAGATCAAAAACACCATTCAACAAAGTGTTACCAGTGGATGCACCAGTTTTTGCTTGTGAGTTGATGGTACGAATAACTTCGCGGTTGATTTCCGCGAGGATTTCAGTTGAAAGAATGTTGGCGAGTTCGCTTTCAGCGTCCAGACCATGAATTGCTTTCAAATCCTGTGCGAGTTCAAGCGAATATTCTGCTTTCAATGCGCGTGTTTTGGCAGATACAGTTGCTTTTTCAATGGTGAAACCCATTTCAGCAAATGCACTTGCACCAGATGTTCCAAGTGCTTCGCCATTTGCAAGCGACATTCCTGGAGTACCAACAGCAGGATCATTACGGTTATTGTCAATGCTTGAGTCAGGTGTTCCTGAATCTGCTACACCAGAAAGACCAGAACCATCGGCTACCATGTTTGCAGCAGAATCTCCAGAGAAAGCAGTTACTGCTTCATTAAAGAGTGCTTCATCATTTGCACTTGCCCCACCGCGAGAAGTTTCATAGGTTGATTTCATTGCGAAAATCAGACCAGTTGGACCTGTCATTGGCTGAACACCACATACATCATATGCCATCATGTTTGGCATTGCGCGGCGAACCAACGAAATAAGTACAGGGTTCCAGTTAGCAACATTTGCTGTGTTGTTTGCTGGTGCTGCTTCTGTCAGTTGACCGAAACCACCTTGTTGTGTTGCTTGCTCACGCAAAGCAATTTCTTGGTTTTCAAGCACAACAGCAGTAACTGCTTTGCGGTGCTTGTCTTGGATGGAACCAGCAGATTCTTCATTGAGAACCGGACCCCATTTTTCAATCAGTTGATTGTAATTCATTTCCATAATGGATACTCCTTAGTTACTTGCTTTAATAGCAGCGACATACTTAGCCATGCTATCTGATACGTTTACATCTACATCCGTATCTTCTTGGGTTTCTTCTGTAAGTGTTTCTTCTACGATAGCAGCAGGTGCGACTGCTGGTGTACCATTGAAGTAAGACTCTTTGATGGTGTCAACTTTAAATTTGAAATTATCTTCATTTTCAAATTCTACGCCTTCAACCAGTTTTTCCAATTTTGATGCTTCAGTACTAGCAAGATCATATGATGCTTCTGCAATAATAGCAGAACGCTTCAAATTAGAAATTGTTTCGTTCATATCAACATTGGTTTGGGTTTGCTTATTCAAAAGTTCTTCTAATTCTAGAACTTCTTCAGCGAGTTGGTCTACTAAGTCAACTTTGGTTTCTGGAACTTCAATGTAAGATTCCGTGAACAAGTCTTTCAACTTACCCATGAAGCCTTCAGCGATTTCAGTGCGAATACCTTGCTCTACAGCAATACGGTTTTCTTCCATCCATTGTTCAACAACGTAGTTTAAGTAAGAATCAATCTTGTCTACAAGGTCACCCTTTGCTTCATTGATCGCTTCTTCAGTCTCTGTAGCGTATTGCTCTTCCAGAGATGTGACTTTTTCTGCGAATGCTTCATCCAATTCTTGAACTTTAGTTGCAACTCTTGTAGTAAGTGCTGCCTCAAAAATTGTACTTGCTTTTGCTTTAAAGTCTTCTGATAGAGATTCATCAGCAGAAATAAGGACTTCCAAATCAGCAGTAGAAGTATCTTCTACCATTGTTTCTTCTTCCATATCTACTTCAATTTCTTCACCCATCATTTTTTCATATGCTGCTTTGATTTCAGTCTTGGTTTTCATACCATTCATTTTATCAGTCATAGCATTAACCATACCCGCCTTAGTTTTAGGGGGGGATGCTTTTTTAGTAACTTGAGCCGCTTTCTGAACAGATTGTATGGAATCATCTTCCGCACCTTCTGGATCATCTGAAAGTGATGCTTCAGTTACTTCTTCGTGAGATTCCACAATTTCGTTGTCATCATGGACCTCAAGTTCCTGGTCTTGTGTTTGATCAGTCATACTTGACTCCTTTTTATTTCAGCAACGAGAGGAAATTTTCAAACCCACGAATTTGCGCTTCTTGCAAACCTTTTGATGGAGTTCTTTTTATTTCAGTCTCTATTTTTTCAATTTCTTGAGGTTTAATCATTCCATTATCCCATACCCAGTCTACACCTTCCATTATTCCATTAACGAAAGCATTAGGTGCGCTTGGGTCTTGAACAATGTCAACGGTGTTAAGAATAAAATCATCCTTAACTTCCATTATTCCATTACGTTTCTCAAGACTTCCCATACCACGAGTCGAAACACCTAGTTGACAACCACCATCAAGTAAACCCTTAACAACTTTACCCATAGGAGTGTCTAATATAAGTGCTTTACCCATCACATCATTTCCCTCAAACTTGAGGTCCGTAATACGATGGGATACCTTATCCAAGTTAACAGTTGGACCGTCTGGATGATTTAACTCACCTACAGCGCGTCCAGTTTTAACTTGTTCTTTTACATATTTGTTGATCGCATTTTCCATAATAGGCTTTGGATACATACGACCATTTCTATTCTTTGCTTCTGCTTGTGCAAAAACGCCTTCTATTTGATAAGACTTTTCACCATTTTCTTTTGCTTCAGTGATTAAATCTAACGCACCGTCACAGTACTCAGCAATTAGTTTCATGTCTTATCCTTTATATTGCTTAATGAATTCTTTTGCCATGGTCATCGCTTCTTTTTCTGAACTATAATTGTCCAAATGCTCACCATCAATATCAACTTTAAATTCTTTTCCTACTTTTTTAATATCAACTTTAGCACCATCTACTTTCATAGATTTTTCAATTAGTAGGTTTTCTTTTAATTCTTTAAAAGTTTTCATTAAATTAACTCTTTTTATTAGCCTATAGTTTATTTATATAAATTTATTCTTCAGATGTTGCATTCGCAAACATTTTTTGGCCCATAGATATTCTTTCCATATCTAGTGCGCTTTTGATTTTATCACCAAGCATATCACTAAAAACTTCACCAGCAACTCTAAGATTGCCATCATGGATAGCATCAATCATATCAAGTGTAGGAGTTTCTTCCACTTCTATATCTTCTTCTGCACTAGTATCAATAGTTTCGTTTTCACTGCTTTCTACATCATTAGTCTCATACTCTACTTCAAAATCTTCATCTTCCATTTCAATATCTCCTTATTATATTGTTATTTATACAAAATAGTTTTTTCAAATTAATGCCATCCATCACTATCAAAATACCCATCTGCTGTGGGAAATATATGTGGTATAATTAATTCTGTTCCTTCTGCCGTTAAAAACGCACTATCTACTGAAGGTGTTGAACCGAATATCATAGCAATTCCAGGACCACCACAAACTCCCCATGCTCCTGTACTTCCATCAAATGCAGCAGCACCACCGCCGCCACCGCCCCAATTTTTTGGATTATAGATTCTACCATGTGTACCAGAACCACCATCACTAGTAGTTCCTGTTTCTCTTGCATTTCCATCTTTTCCACCATAAATCCCATGACCACCTGCTTTTGAGTGAGAGCCTTCACCACCATCTTTAGCACCATCAGTTTTATTAGTGTTTGTGAGTTTGAAGTAAGAATTTCGTGTATTTTTTGTATTTGAATTACCGACAAAAACATTCTTTTTCATTGATATGTTTCCAGTTGTTACAGTGCTAGATGTTCCAAAAGGAATACCTTGGGCGTCTTGAAACCCAGTTTCTGCGACACCTGTAATCATACCTCTATCCATTGTATACTTTGTTGCCATATCGTAGGAAGAATCAAAAATACCTCCACCAGAATTTCTTTGAAAATTAGTACTACTTGCGCTTGATGGTGATACTACTGGACCTCTTGCCCCACCACCAGAAGCAAGAACTCCAGTACCACCATTTCCATTAGAAGGAGTTTGACCACTTGCCCCAAAACCTTTTCCACCAACAGGGTCTAAAACTGTTCCACTTGACCATGGACCAAATGTATAATTAAATGCACCTACTCCACCACCGCCACCGCCGTAATCGCCGCCAGTAAACGCGACTATAATACCACCATCACCGCCTGTTGAAGTTTGAATATCATCATTATCTGGATAATCATTGAATATACTATTTTGACTTCTCTTATGTGTCGTATTAAACAATTCAACAGTGCCGCCATCACTAGCGATACCAGAATTATTTATTAGACCATCACCACCCCTACCGCCATTGGCTTGCACAAAAACCTCATAAGAACTTCCACCACTTGGTTTTACCTTTAGTTTTGTTGAACCACCACTTGCACCATCACCTGTTGATCCTCCTGCACCCCCTGCACCAACATCAAATACCCATTTATCTCCAGCATTAAATGGAATTCCTTTTGGTATATAAACCACTGATCCACCGCCACCACCGCCTCCTGGTGCAATTCCAGCACCCCCACCGCCAGCAACAATAATACATCCAAAATGTTTTCCAGCGAAATGTGCTGGTGGAGTTACATCATATGAGACAGTTGCACTAATATTTTCCCCAGATTGTCCAGTGACTATTGCACCCCAATGTGTTCTAAATGGTTCTGCTATTCCATCACCAGCACCTTGAAAATCTAGTATTGATATTTCACCGCTTGTTGGAATTAAAATTGATTCATTTGCTGAGACATAACTTCCACCTCTATAATAATCAGTTAAAGTGTGGTTTACTGAACTACCAGAAGGAAAAACTTCGTCTATAGAATCTAAACTGAGACCTGGATCATTTGCATCAAATAAATTAACCATCCTCAACTTTACCATTATCTTTTCTCCAGTTCCTCAATTCTTTCCTTTAACTCTTTAATTGATTCAATCAATAAAGGAACAAGTTTTTCATAATAAACGGCCTTATACCCATCTACTCTATCTATAACAATCTCTGGTAGAACTTCTTCAACTTCTTGTGCTACAACACCTACATCATTTTTAGATGAGAAAATTTTATCCGCTTTTTCATTCCAAGTAAATGTATATCCATTTAATCTGCTAACTTTTTCAAGAGCATTATCAATTTTTTGTAAATTTTCTTTAAGTCTTAAATCTGATGATGCAGCAGCAATAACATTCCCTTCTGCACTAATATTTCCGGTTGCTGTAATAGCACCAGTAATTGCTAATGTTGAACCATCAAAAGTAGCATTCGCTTCAGCGTTACCACCAGTACCAGTTGCAGTTACGATTCTATTATTTGCGTTATTGTCAACAGAAAATCCACCTACGCTTGAAGCATCAATTGTTACTGTTTGTCCACTTGCCGATACAGTCAAACCACTTGTGGCATCAGCAGTAAAAGTCACAATTCCATTGTTTGCATCTGGTGTGGTGGTTCCACCATTACCACCTGTAATTCTACCAATAAAAAATGGTGGTTTAAAAGAAAATTCGCCATTAGTATTGTCGTAAACAATATTTCCATTAACATCATCTGCACTAGTAAGGCCAGTAACACTTAAATCTGTTAATCCTATTGAAGAAGGTAATGGTTTCATTTGAAATTCTGAAGGTGTTGTCCCAGAAATTTGTGTTGTTTTTGTTAATACCCAACCAACAGAAGCATTAGCACTATCGTCAAAATTAATAAAATCATTTAAATTCATTCTTCTGTTTATAAATTTTGTTGCGGAATTACTATCCAACATCATTACAGAAGGTTTATTTTCATCACCAGAAGGTGCGGAGTGTGGTATGGTTAAAAAAGTATCCAGACATGAATCTACTGTAGTTGCAAAATATCCAGGAGTTAATTTAAAAGTACCAATTCCATAATTAGAATCAGAACTAAAACTAATTGTACCTACTTTTCCAAACTCAGCATTATCAGAATCTGTAGTTCCTCTAAAATTTAAAAGACTTACTGTCGCCGCTCTAAGATGCGTTAAAACCCCAGTTTCGGAATCATATGCCAAACTTCCTTCACCATGAGATGGTATAGATGGTGTATCTATGATTGATATTGGTGGAAATAGTTCCGCTGGTCTAAATGTAAATGTTCCATTTGAATGTGATAATGCCGCTGGTTGTCTAGATTGTGCTGAACTTGTCGTTACAGTTAACCCTTCACCAGCAGCAGGTGGTGTGAAAGTAAAAATACCAGTTCCATTATAAGCAAGACTTCCTGTACCAGATGGTGTTACATTAGTGACTGATAACTGATAATCCTTTTTAAATGTTATTACACCAGTACCTTCAACATAACTTATTTCTCCACCTGCTTCTCTATTACTTGCATCATTAGTTACAGAAACAGCCGATTTTGCAGTTGTTGGAATATCCGCTGGTGTTAAAGTAATAAGTCCAGTACCACTATTATATGCAAGAGAACTTGCATTTCCACTCGGAGTCGCATTTGCCACACCGATATTTTCAAGTGTTGAATCTACAATATCTGATATTTTTGCAGATTTAAATGTAAATACCCCAGTAGAAGTATTGTATGCTAAAGTAGATGTGGTTCCATCAGGAGTATCAGTAGTGACACTATGAGAAAGTGCTGGTGTAAATCCAAGAACACCATCTTGAACAGCATCAGTAGAAGGTGTCCAAGACAATGCTCCCCCACCAGCCGCTGATGCAGTAGTTACAGATATTTTATTTTGTACAGCAATAATTGCTCTACTATCTCTGTGGTAAAGGTTTGTTGACCCTTCCGTAAGTCCATCTGTAGTTACTGTATTAAATACTCCAGTTACATTAACATCGCCATTCTCATCTACTCTAAAGATTGAGTTTCCAGAATTTATTGTATCACTATATGGATTTTTATTATTCCAAATTCCAAAATATTTTCCAGTTGAGTTATTAGTAATATCTAAAAAGTTATACATTGAATTATAACTAGATAATAAAGTACTATTTGTCTCATCTGCTGCTGCATCGTAATCAAACTCAAATGTTGGTTTATCTCCTTCCCACTCATCATTTGAAGGCTTACTAAATATTTTATACTCTTTGATATTTAAATTTCCACCCAAACTGGGACTGTCATCGTATGAAATATCCAAATATCCCTCAGAGAATATTGATTTCATATTATGACGTAACCCTTTCATACTCTTTCCATTACCATCAGACTCTGGAGTACTAAGGTTGATTAAATCGGTATTGTCATTTTTTACTTCTATTGTTAAAATTTGATTTCCAGATGCGTTTGGACTATCAATTAAATATATTCTTGCTTGGTCATCAGCATCAGAAGCAAATGCTTCGTCTGGAAAATGAATACCGTTTGTAGCACCAGCAGAAACATTTACTGTACTGTTAAATGTAGATGGTGTAGATGCAATAACACCACCACTCAATTTTAAATCATTATTTCCAGTAGTTTCTGCAATAATATTTCCTCTAAAATTAGTCAGTGCGCTATTACTATTAGTTTCTCCACCAATCAAGAAAAATGTTTTGTTTAGTATGAAAACTCTTATTTTTGGTTGATTTATTGAATTAGAATACTCAGCGACTTCATAAACTTTACTTTTTGATCCAAGTTGAAAAATAGAAGCATATTGATAATTTCCTATTGCTGCTGTACCAGACGCTGATAATTTTACTAAACCATGTTCTTTTAATTCTGCTATTAAAAATGAATCAGTATATTTCCAATTCCCAAAAGATGTAATGATACAAATATTATCCGTTCCACCGTTTCTCAAAGCAGTTAAATCAGTTGCCATTTGTTGAGCAACAACTCCACTAGTATCAACCGTTGCATCTATATTATAATTTGTGGTTGAAACTAGATCACCAATATTTGTAAAAACAGTGAGGGTTAAACCCTTTTCATTTTTTATAAAAGTAGCGTCAATACTTTCTAATCCAAGATCATCCTTTTCTATTGTTCTAAGTTTATCTCCATCATAACCACCTGCTATGAATAATTTAACTCCATCTAAGAGTTTCTGCTGGGCCTTACTTTGTACTTGCCCTATTTGAAATGTTGAATATGGGTCTTGATACCAAGTAGCACCTAATTCTGGATTGTGATAAAGTCTACCAGTAATTATATCGCCGCCAACAATAGGCCCACCAAAACCATCACTATCAGTCTGATGATATCCTTTGGAAACCCCAAAATCTAATGCCTTATCGCTATCAAAATATAAGTATGCTATTTTATTTTGTAAGTCTACAACAGTGTTTGCATCAGTCTGATGAAAACCTTCAGTACCTTCAGAGAATAATATATCTTTCACTGTTGCATTTGAAATTTTATCAAACGCAAATCCGTAATGAACAGGATTTCCAAATTCTCTTAAATCAAGATAATCTACTTCTGAGGGAATTCCTGTGTTATCATAAAGATCAATTCTTTTCGTTGTCAAAGGATCAATTGAAGAGTCTCCAAATTGACTTGTTTCTATTACTAAACTATAGTCTCTTTTTTGAACCTTAATTACAACATGACCACTAGAATCCCATGATGCATTAGCATTAATTGGTGGTGCTTCAATCATTCTACCCATATCAATTACAGTTTCATCTGCTTGACCAGCATTATATACTAATTCAAAATTAAATGGATAGTCATTGCGAGTTTGCACCCAATCTATATCAGAATCAAACATACCGTCTTGTCTAGTGCTTCTTAATACAGTTAATGTTTTTTCATCTAAACCAGATTTTATTAATCCAACTAATATACCCATAGCACCAGTTTGTTTTTCACTATCAACAGCACTAAATGTTGCTTGTAATGTATAGGATTGTGAAGGACTATTTGAATAAACTCCATTAATAGATTTATTAATTTTTTGCATTTTAGGTGTTATATTGAGTCTATCAGAGTCCAAATTAGTAGTATTAAATGTATGATTAGTGGAATCTAAATACACGTATGTATTTTGGTTATCCAGCCTCGCAGATTTGATTTTGTCGTGGTTGTTAAATGAATTAAGGTTATTAATATCAGACTGTACTAATATTAAATTTCCACCACTTTCAATAAATTTCTCATCACCATGACTATAAAACTTATAATCAAAATATTGTTTTAAACTTTCTGCTTTATCCGAATCTGATCCAAGATCAGCAGGAATATTTTTTAGAGCATTTGATAACTGATCACTATCAAATACAAATTTACCACTTGTTACAATATAATCCCAATCGTACTTTTTTTGAAGTTTATCATAGAAAAGAAATTGTCCATTCTCACCTTCCCCAAAAGGCATATTAGATGCATCATCATCATTACCAATAGTGCCAGAACTATCCAAATCAGAGATATTTAAATTAGGAAAAAATTGCCATTTTTTGTCTATCTGATCATACTTTACGTGTGCAAATTTTTCTCTCACACCACTTATAGAATCTGGTTGAGTATAATAAATGCCTCCAAAATCATCTTGAGCAAGTGCATTAACGTCTGTTAAGAAATCATTACTATCCCATTCACCAGCGTCAAAAACATACCTGCCAACTTTAAGTTCTGATTGAATACTTGCGCTATCACCACTCAATTTGGGAACATTTAAGAATGATATTTTAGCACTATCTGATCTAAATTGAGAAATATATCCACTATCTGCCCTGAGATATTTAAAATATCCACTATCTGAGGTTAATTGTTTTATATATCCACTATCAGCCCTAAGAGAAATAATATCAACACTATCAGCCCTTAACCATTTTATATCGGCACTGTCTGCCCTGAGATATTTAAAATATGCACTGTCAGCATAAAGATCATTAAATCTACCGCTATCTGCAACAAGACCACTAAACACAGTATTTGGATTAGATAAATCCACTAATGGAGTTGATGAATCCTCTGATCCAGATGATATGACCACACCAGAATTTGATCCTAAAATAATATCAGACGGTGCTATTTTTAATTTTAATTTTATTCCTTGATATGTTGGTTGATTGATATCAGACCACATATCATTTTTAGCAGTATTTTCATTTGAGGAAGAATATGTTTGTATTACAAAAGTAGTGGATAATGGGTCTGTGGGCAGTGTTGAAGTGTATTCCCAAACGTAATTATTAGGTCTAAAATATGGGTAATCAGAACTAACATCAACTTCATCAATAGTGACAGGTTTCCAAGCCCTATGCTGCTCAAAAGTTTGATCTAAATCAATTCCTATAGTAACACTTATTGTGTTAAAAGGAAACTCTATCTCAGCATTATCTCTTAAATCTAATGTTCCGGTAATTCCTTGTGGATGTAGTATATACTTTAGAATATCATTTTTCATACTTTATTCTTCTTCAGCATCAGCGGGATTTGCTACTTCTCCGCTTTTTATTTCATCCTCTACTTGAGACTTCAGTTCTTTAATATCTTCTTCACTATATTTCAAAACATTTTTAAATACCCATTCTTTAGAGAAATAGTCTCCAACATACTGAGTCATAATATCAAGTGTCTGTAGTCTTTCTCTTAAAACTTCTGCGTCTTTCATTTCAGAGAAATAATTATCTCTTGCATAGTCAACTCTTATACTGGTTTTCCAAGCATCCCAATCTGCTTCAGTTATAACCTTTTTAAGCACTAATTGTTTTTTAAGTACTTGTAAAAAAATCATACTAAATTTTTTGCGAAGGCGGTCTATAAATTTACTAAATTTGACTTCTTCTCTTGTAATTTCATTGTTCCTACCAAGAGAAAATTGTGATTCTTGTTCTAGTCTATTGAGTGGAACATTTAATGAACGATATAACCGTTTTTGAAAATATATGATATCATCAATTTGACCTAAGTTATCACCACCCGGAAGTGTTGTTACTTCAGTTCCTCTACCGCCTTCTCTGCGTGGCAACCAAAAATCTTCAAGCATTGACATATGTTTACGATCATCACGCAATTCACCAGTACCAGCATCGTAAACGAGTTTGTTACGATATTTGGTCATAATATTTTTCATATATTCTTCTGCTTTACCTTTTGGTAAGTTACCAACATCAACATAAAAAATTCTACGTTCTGGCGCACGACTCAATCTGTAAATAACCAGAGAGTCTTCCATCATTCTTAATTGATTGACAGGCTTAATGCACTTATGTAAATGAGAAACAACTTTTTTTCTGGATTCATCTAAAAGACCACTTGTTACATAATTGATTGAATCTAGTGTAAATTTTACACCTTTATTTTGAATTTGCCCTGCTGATGTTTTTCCTGGTTTTTCAGTGTATATGAAATATTCATTAATTGATTCAATAATGTCTGCATTTGTGGCAGGGTCTTTTTTAGTTTTAACTTCTTTAACTTTTCTTATTTTTGTGGCATCAATGAAACGAACTTCTTGAATACCTGCTTTTTCATTTTTTTCATCAACTAAAATATGGTGATAAATTCTACCATCAATGTACCATCTTTTGAACAGATCATGAGCATGTTCAGATGCGTCAAACATTGAGAGAACATTATCAAATTCTTCTTGAACTATTTTTTTAATGTTATCTGGTGCGTCTATTTCGTCGGTATTTAAGGATAATGTACTTTCATCTGCATTATTTACAATCGCTTCATTTACAATATCTTCTATCGCCATATCAACTTCTGGATGAATAGAAATTCCACGATATTTGTTAATCATCGCGATATTATCTTTGGTATTATCACCATCAATATCTATGTATTGACCAAAATGACTTCCAGATGCAGTAATATATCCAGCACCATCATCACTTTGTGGCGCAACTACACTTTTAATTCTTTCTGCTTCTTTATCACCTTGCTTCTTTCGTTTTATCTCAAAACCAAAGAGAGAAACTGTATTTTCTGCCATGAAACATTCCTATGATTTATATTGAGTGGGGGAACGAATCCCCCCACTTTTCACAAGTATTTATACGTTAACTTGTGCTATTACTTTCCCAATATTGTACTTGGAACTCACAAGTAAATTCTTCAATAGCATCTTGAGTATCATAAGATAATTCAATTGAAGAAATATTAGTTGGAAAACAACCTCTGAAAATATATCTTTTCAAAATACTTTCATCTTTATCAAGTTGATCAACCAAAAGGTCTGCTTGATAAGTTTGAGGATTGGTAAATCCAATGTTGGTGGAATGAGAATTAATACCATTCATCCAACGCTCCAATGCATTTCTTGTACCAAAATCAGTATCATTAATGATTGTTGCGGTCCAAGTTTCAAATGTTCTATCTCCAGCAATTTTCAACTGCCTACCTCTGAAGGGAACTTCAATTGCATTCAGTGTTGATGCTGGAAGTTGTGCTGCCCTACACATAAAAGATGTAAGTTCAACATTACCTGCTGCATATCCTGGAAAGTTAATGGTTGCTTTAAAAAGGTTTGCTCTTGCGCCACCCCCTCTTAATTTTGCTTTAAAATCGTCTACGCCTAAAATCGCCATTTTTTATCTCCTATGCTATCTTATACGCCAGAAGTGCCAACAACTTCTTCAAACGTAACTCCAGTGCGTACAGCAACAAAGTTAAGGGTGATGAAGTTAATAGACCTTGCAGGTTTGATGAATAGGGAAGCGATAAATTGATTTGAATCTATAATTAACGGTGTGTTATTAGTTTCATCACAAACCAATTTGAAATCGGTAATTCCCCTTCTACCTTTCACATCTCTGAGTAGAGGTTCAACGATATTTACAAATTCAGCCCTTGTAAATTCATCGTTAAATTCAAACAGAATGTTTTGTGCCGCTGCTGCAATTGCTCTCTCAAGAACAAGAAACAATCTACGAACATTAATCCGATCAAATGCTGATGGTCTTGCTAAGTGAGTTTTATCACCATAAAGCAATATACCTTCGCCCGGAATATTAGCGATTGGGTTGATACCTGCTTTATACAGCGTATCTCTCTCTGATTTAGTTGGCGAATATGCCAAACTAGTTACACCAAAATATTGACCTCTACGAGTACCTGCTGGTGAGAACCATGGAGCAAAATTATTGTCTGTTGCTGCCATAATACCTGCTGTAGAAGATGCTGCTGGAATAAAAATGTATTGATCATTATATTTGTCGTAAACTTTTAGATAGTTGTTATCAACAGCAAGGTAAGAACTTCTTGTAAATGAATTAGAAGTCATTGCGCTTGAAATTGCCGTGACCGCCGCCGCTGAAGTTGTTTTTCCAACAATTGCATCACGATTTGGTGATGTTAATACCATACAATCTTTACGTGTGTTTTGTGCTATAGATACCATATTATTTACAACAGTTTGATGATTTTGAGCAGTCGCTAGGCCAGGAGCAATCATGAAATCAATCGCTAAAGCATTTGGATCATTAAATTTGGCAAAGCCAGTTCCAAAATCTGCTGCCACAAGTGCCGTTGAATTTACACCTCCACCAAGAGATATTGTAAGTTCTTTTTTACTACCAGTTCCAAACACATTGGAGTAATCTTTAGTTCCTGTTGGTGCTGTACCTGCATTTGTACCAAATCTAGAATCATTGACAGAAGGTAACCAAACATATTGTGAATTTCTGTTTATTACTTCTTGAATATAATTTGTTGATCCTTGATTAGTTTTCGCTCCCAGTATCAAAGAAACAAATGGGAATGTTTCCAAAACTGTACCAGCAATTCCTGAAACATCACCTTCTTCATCAATAATGGCAACATGAACTTCATCGTTAGTGACACTTGTACCCGCACCCGCACTAGCGGTGTTTGCGAAGTCTGAAGTTGCTGGCGCAGCATCAAAAAATCCTCTATACGCCCAATTAGTGAAATCTGAATCACCAGTGCTGTTTGCAATTATAGAAACTTTTAAACTATTTCCAAGAACTCCAGGATACTTTGCCACAAAGGTGTGTCCATCTGTACCAAGTTGGGCTTTTTGTCCATCAAAGTTGTCAGTATTTGTTACTAATGGAACTGATCCACTTCCTGCTACTGGCGTACCAGAAGTTGTGAATGTACCGATATCAACTACACCAGTTGCACCAGCAGAATCTTCGCCAGTGATTATAATCTTCAGATCGTTTGCAGGTGATGCGCCACCTAAACTGGTTCCAAGAATAACTGCTGAATCTCCAACATTATAGTCGCCGCCAGTTCCTTCATTTGTTAGTGTTGCTGAATAAGCACCACCACTTCTTACTACTGTCCATTCCGCGCCAGTGCCAGTTGCGCTTGCGCCAGCCGCACCAGAGATTGATGAATGAGTCAATCCGGTATAAGTTGTTGCCCCAACCGTTGTTTCGTATGAGTTTTTTGCTGTATCTGTATACTCTCTAACGATAAATAAATCATCAGAATATCGCAAAAATTGATTTGCTGCATGAAAGTCTACAGTATTAACTGTATCAGGACTTCCAAAAGTTCCTACTAAGGTTGCTTCATTGCTAACGAGTGTGGGTACATCACATGGACCCCAAGAAAAGTTTCCTACAAACGCACCTGTTGACGTAGGTATGTTGGGAACTCCACTAGTTAGATCAACTTCTTTTACAACGATTGCAGGAGATTCAGAGGGTGCTGTTAATGCCATTTCTCTTTTCCTTTTCCAAGTAAATTAATAAGTTCTTCATAATACGGTTATGTTCAATTACTTGTATTTATATAAAGTGTATTTTAGAACCTTTCATATTCTGTTTGTATATGCCATCTCTCTGCTTCGTGATCTACAACTATTTCATGTCTACCATCATCTATAAATCCAAAAGGTAGCACATCATTTTCAATTTCTTGCATTTTCTGAGAAAATAACAAATCTTTAATTTCAATATCTGTAAGTTCATTAAAATGAAGTGTACCTACAAAATACCCAAAAAGAACAAAATTCATCACTAGATCATCATGATTACCATCACTTGCTTCCCACGAATTTCCTTTTGCCGAAAACGTAGATATTTCTAGTATAGTATTTTCATCATGTATGATTAATTTTTTATTTTCAAGTAAGTCTTTGAATGATGAACAGCCCATTCTTTTTACTTTTCTATTCATTTTAATACCAATAGAATCTGCTTTCACTAAAGATTCAACATACATATTTTCATATTCTAAATCGTGATACAATCCGTTAGCCACAACCATTCCAGCATCATTTGATTCAACTACAACAGTTGCCATATTATATGCAGAAGCATACTTATAAATTATATTTGGAAATAATAATGGAGATATAAGATTATTTCTATATACAGCAACTTGTTCAAACACATCATTTGAAATATCAATTATATTGAATGTTGAATAATCTCGGCCTCTACCTTGAGCAATATCAACCATACAAGCATAAGTATGACCTTCTATTGGTTCTTTATATACCAAAACACTGTCTTTGTCAATTCTTTTTTTAGGTTGTGTTGCTGATAATGAAAGTAATGTTTCAACCTCTATAAGCGTGTTTCCAGTTCCTATAAATGTGTTTCCGAATTCTTGATCAAACTGAAGTTGGGACGTATTATTGATTGTTTGTTCTTTCCATGCAACATCACGGCCCGGCACATCCCACCAATCAACTCTAAAAGGTTTATATTCATTTACTTCTTGAACAGCACCTTCCCAAATTTTATGAAAGACATTACCTATGCCGTTTGCAGTAGAAGTGATAATAACCTTAGTATTTTCACCAGCAGAAACAACAGGATATGTTGAAGTATAAAATTCGTTTGCTCTTTCAACAAATGCAAACTCATCAAGGTAAAGTAAATTTACCGACATGCCGCGAATAGATGAACCTGAAGTTGCTGCCGCAACTATTCTAGAGTTATTACTAAATTCAATTGAACCCTTATTTAGTGCTTTACATCCTGGTTGCAAAAAGAAAGGTAAATTCTCTAACATAAGAGTGACTCTTCCCAGCATTTCTCTTGCTGTCGCACCTTTATTTGCCATAACTGCAATAACTTGTTCTGGATTGAACAAAGCAAACCAAAGTAAATATGCTACTGATGATATGGATTTACCCGATTGCCGACACGCTAGAACGATAGAGAATCTGTTGTTAGTAAATTGATCAAACATTTTTTCTTGGTATGGATATAGATCAAAATTGACAAGACCTCTATCAAGTGATATTATCTTGCAATATGTCTTTGCAAAATATGCTGGATCATTCATACATTTTTGATATTCTAAAACACTTTCTTGTGTCCATTCTTGAATCACACCATCACGTTTTACATTCATATTTCCAAGATAAGAGTTTGTTACTTGACGATCAGTCATCTTCACTCTTTGGATTAAATTCTACTACATTTTCATTATCTTTAATATGGATAGCCTCTGGTTCTTTTATATCTTGAAGCATTCTTTGTAATTCTACAGTTGAACCTACAAACAAATTATTTGTAGTTCCACCCTCTAATGCTTGAGTATTTCTATTTAACTCATTTTTCTTTTTATGTAAATCAATGAGTTTGTCATTTACTTCAGATACATTTTTAATTAAACCAGCAACAACTTCAAACGCCCTTGGATGTTCTAAAGCAGAAGCAATATTCATCATTTCATCTAAAGACTCCTGACCTTTTTGAATTAAGTCGTAATAAGTCTGCCGTGTAAATTCTAAATCATTTTTTTCATTATTTGAATCACTCATTATATTTTTTCCTACGCACTATCAAAATTTTCTTTTATTGTTTCAGTAAATCCAAAATCACTATCTCCTGATGGCGGTGCTAAATTTAAAGGATTAGGTTCAATAGTATATTGAGATAATTGTGGATCACTAGAATCTCCTAAAATTTGGTTATAAACATCAGTAGTTGTTTTTCTAATAATACTATGATCATTAATAGGCCCATAAAAGTTCGCCAGCATCGTAAAATCTAAAGTATAAATTATAGTTCTTCTTTGTTCTAATGATCCTTCAAAATCATCTGCAAAATTTACACTCGTTAATGTGATAGGAACATCTTCCTTTATGTCAGAGGCTAATGTTGCAAAAGGTTTCATTGTTATAGTATAATGCGGATTAAAGTATGGAATTATCTGTTCCACCATTTGTAGAGCATCATCTTGCGTCTTTGCATAGATATTTAATTGAAATGCAATGTCATATGGTGCAGGACTGAAAAATTTATTTCTTTTAGTATTAGATGTGACGGATAAATTTTTATCATATGCATTCATCTTAGGGAGTTTACGTTCTGCATTATATGTAAAAGACGTTATTTCAAAAGACATTCTAGGAAGTTTAATAGCAACCCTTGTATCCTTTTCAAGATCAGGATTTTCTCTGATCCTTTCTAAGTATTTTGCTTTAGGTGCATATGAAAGTGGTACTTTTACTTGACTTATGATTTTTCCAGAAGAATCTTTTCTTAACACATAAATGTTGTTGAACATAGTTCCAAAAATTGCAACTGATTTTCTAATTCTTTCGTGATAGAAATACTGTAACATTATTCGTCTCCCGGATCACCAAATGGATTAGTTTCAGAAAAATCCAAGAAATCTAATGTAGTACCACTTACATTAGCGGCAAATTCTTCATTCTGTTCATTTGAAGAAATTTTATTAACTTCTTTTACTGTCAAAATTTTTGTTCTAAATCCATGATCGCCCCCAACAATATCTGAGTCTGATCCCGGTGCAAATGTATGATACTTTCCATCATCAGCACCTACATGAACTAAAGACATTACTCCAGTTTCTGAATTAAAATTAGTTATTTCACCTCTAAGTTTAGTGGTTGCTAATTGATGAGATATTTTTTCACCAACAGAATATTTCGCAAGGATTGGTGGAGCAATATAAATTGAAGGTGCGCCCTTACTTGGTTCATAATATTTTCCCCTCGCAGTTATTACTATTCCTGTTATGGTTCTATTTGTTGGATGCACAACAGAGTGACCCGCCGCTCTGAAATGATTACTGTCTCCAGTTGCACTATCAAAAATTACTGTTGGTAATTCTGTATAAAATCTTCCAGCATTAGTCATCGTAACAGATAAAATACTATTATCGCTATCATCTGGATTCATATTTGCAACTCCGGTTGCTGTAAAATCAGTTGCAACTTTTGTTGGGGCTGAAACAATTACGCTTGGCGCATCTGTATAAAAATTTCCAGAATCTGTTATAGTTAAAGATGATAAAACCGCATTGGTTATAACTGGTAATGCACTAGCGGTAAAGTCGCTTGCTATCTTTTCTGGTGCTGAAATTGTAACAGTTGGTGGGCTAGAATAAAAATCCCCAGAATCTGTAATAGTCACAGTAGATACCACATGATCAACTATTGTTAAACTTGCTGTTGCAGTAAAATTACTTGACGGTAATGTTGGTGCTGAAATTGTAACAGTTGGTGATGTTGTATATCCACTACCAGAATCTGTAATTAAAACACTTGAAAGTCTATTATTAACTATTGTTGCTGTGGCGGTAGCAGTTGAACCACCAACAGAATCAAACGGTGAAATTGTTATTGTGGGTGGTGTAGAATTATCATAAAATTTACCAGCATTGGTTATTGTTAATCCAGATAGTTTATTGGATGCTATTGAAGATGATACTAATGCTTGTTTATCATTATCAGTCGGGGCTGATATCGTTATATTTGCAGTTCCAGCACTATCGCTATCATAAAATTTGCCAGCATTGGTTATTGTTAATCCAGATACTTTATTGGATACTATTGAAGATGATACTAATGCTTGTTTATTACTTGAATCTGTAGGTGGTGATATTGTTAGGGTAACCGTACTAGAACTATCATAAAATTTTCCAGCATTAGTAACTGTAAAAGAACTTACTTTATTACCTGACAATATTGCCGATACTAATGCTTGTTTATTACTTGAATCTGTAGGTGGTGATATTGTAATATTCGGCACACTCAGATAATGTGATCCAGAAGTGGTAACTCCAATTGATATTGTTGTGGTGGCACTATCTAAGTTTGGTATCATAACCGCTTTGAGTATAGGAGTAGTCGGTGCTTCAATTACTATTGCAGGTGCAGAATCATATCCAAAACCAGCGTCAGTAATTAAACCACTTTGAATATAGTTAGTAGGCATTATAATACTCCTATATTAGCAGTCGCTATTGCTTGTCTAGGAATTTTTAAGGTAAGTTCATAAGTATAAGCACTTGTCGCTTCAAGTTCATCAAGAACTGCCAAAGATGTATCAAAAGATTCATCATTATATACAAACAATTCACATCGCATTTTATATGTAGGTAGATTACTTAAAGCATAGAAAGGCTGTTCGTTTTCAACATGCATAATTTCAAACATGGAGTTTGAAAGAGGAAGATATATTAAATCTCCTTCCGCTGGCCTTTCTATTTGTTCTATATCATTAGTTGTTTGACCAACAAGACCTTTCCACCTTCTACGAGAAACTATAAATGTAGCAGCATCTCGTATTTCAACGCCAAACTTTGTAAACAGATCACCTTCACCATCAAACCCTTCAGTATTTTCAATATACATTTCTATTTTGTATGAAGAATTGAATGCTGATGGTACGTCATCACCGAATACTTTGTTTTCATTTACTATAGTTCTAGGAAGATAATAAACGTCTTGCCCATAAGTTTTGAGAGACTCTATAACAATATCTTCATAAAGATTTTGTTCACTTCTTACTGTTTGAGAAATATAATGATTAGTTGTCATAATTTACCCCACCATAAAATCAGGTGGCATTTCTTGTTCCAGCCTCATTCGTTCTTCAAGTCTATCTCTATCTTGTATGGCATCATCATATATTTGTCTACCATTTAATGTGACCCCACCTGGCATTTGCATATTTTCAAATTTAATAAGATTTGCCCCCCATTGAATTTTTATTAAACAAGTTGCATAATCTTTTAGAAACCTATCATTATAAACAGAAACATTTGTATCTGGATCAATAATTTGCAACACTTCTACAACCAAATAATCACCTGCTTTTATATCACCGTTTTGCCACTCACCGTGAATATGAAGTCTATTCTCTCTTCGTGAATAGCCTACTTGTGGAATACCATTTAATTTGGTATCAATCAATGCCAAGTGTTGTTGCATTTGTTCATAGTACATTAAATCCCCAATAAAACTACCCATATCAGCAACATCGTTTAACATCATTTGATATTTAATATCAAAGAAATTTGAAGTATTACCAGCAGTGATAATTGGAAATAATTTTGTTACATAAATTACGCTTGAGGGTATTGGAATATATTTGTTTGTAACATCGTCAGAAGTAACGAGATGTTTTAAATATGTCCTATGTGTAGCATCTGAGTGAAATTCTTGATAAAAATCAATTGCGTCATCAATACGATCCTCTACTTGGTCTGTCGCAACATTGATTTCAATTACTGGTGAGCCTAATCTTCTCAAACAATAATCTATCAATTCATCTCTGGTGTCGGGTCTATTTGATGACATAGTGTTTCCTAATTAAATAGTTTGTTCACTTCTATTTATATAGATTTTAATCTCAACATATTATTAAAATCATCCATAAGACCAAGATTGTGCGTCTGGGCCAGTGGGCGTACCACCGCCACCTTCACTAATTTCTGACGCAGGAAATACAGAACTCACTTTAATTATATTATGTCCTATCACATCAGGAGTATATTTTCCAACAGAGTCTGAGAAAAAATCAGAATCGCGAGAAACAAATGTTGTATTAAGACTAGCATTATTTACATTACTACCGCCAGAACTATTAATTGTATGACTATCACCGTTTATTTGTAATATCGTATTATTCGCAGAATATGCCCAACTAGAATTTGTATCATTAACTTTAATATTAAACCTATCATTAAATACTTTAACATCTGGTTTTTGACTTACGCTTATTCTAGTGAGTTGATTAACAATAGATGACATTACGATTACCTATGACAGTTGCACGTTTGTTAATATATCACTTGTACCTGATCCAGTTATAATAATTGCTTCGTTTACATCAGCAGAAGTACTAGTAGTTACAGTTGCGGTTGTTGCCCCACCACTGAAAGTCATTGTACTTCCTTGAATAGTTAAATTAACACTTACTGCCATTCTAGCACCATCCATACCATATGCACTAATTCCAACAGTAGAATTTATATTTGAACCAGAGTAGTTATAAGTGCTTGCAGCAGGTGTTACTGTCACTCTCACTGGAGTTGCATTAGATAGTAAATGAATATTAACTGGCACATCATCTTGATCTGCACCAACCGCCCAAATTCTATCTGTTGAATCTCTTCCCACCGCATTAAATGATTCATTAATTGTGGCAGTTAACACCCATCCATTAGTATTATCCCAATTATAAATTTTAAATGCATTTTCACTAAAAGTTCCTAATTTAGTTCTAGTATCATTTAACCATATAATTTGGTATATTTGAGTAGATGATATTACGTTACTATGATATGTTAATAATGTAGCGTTAACATCACTTACGGCATAAGTTACGAATGTTCTTTTCGTCGCATCACTAGTAGTTACGTCTTTTTGGCCTTGTAAAGGAAATACCGTTAAATACCTATTTCCGCTATTAACAAAGGTTTCATTTATTGCAATTCCTTTAAGCCTGGCTCTATAAGCCGCAGTGCCATCCATATTATTTAACATTCCACTACTTAAAGTTCCAGTAATAGTTGAACATTGATCTCTGGTAAAAGTATCAGATGAAGTATTCCATTTAAAACAAAAAGGATGATAATTCATACTAGTATCAAAATATGGTACATAAAATGCTTTATTTCCCGAACTTGCTGGATCATCAAATACATGACTTGCCATTTTTGAAATTGTCTCAAATGCAGTTGTTGCTCTTGTTCCACCCGCACTTGTTCCTGTTGCACCAGGTGCAGCAGTAAAAGTATGCAAGTCAGTTATAGTATTTGAAGCAACATTATGTTTTGTAATATATTGTTGATGATCATCTGTGCTTAAATTATATAAGTATAGCGGATTTCCATCACTTGCATTACCTATATATTGTAAAGTATAATAATTCCTACGTGATGCTGTAATCATTTCTTGATTAGCGTAATGATGATCAGAAAACAAGGTTCTTCCAATCTGGACATATTGATATGCATAATTGTAGCGATAATAACCGTATATTCCAGAAACATAATTTCCGACTTTTACAGTTGACATATAAGGAATCGGAATATAACTACTGCTGTGATTGACATAGTAATAATCGTTTGAAGGTGGTGAATCATTTAAATTGTAATTAGAACCTTTATTATACCAACTAACATTACAATGATAGTTTGAACTCCAGCCCTCATTTCCTAACATTACCACTAATTCATCATTACCATCAACTATTCTACGCATTCTAGCATTTTCAACAGTTTCATCCATACTCATAAATGGGCAAGGGTCCACATTTGACCAATAAGAGTCATTATGCCCACCTACGACTGCGCCATAACTAGTTCCTGCTGTCATTTTTGGAAGGAATATTGTAAAACCTCCACCAGCCCTGTAAGTAGAAATACTTATTGAAGTTTCATTATTGTTTACTACATTTAAACCAGCATAGCCATAAGCATCCACATGCCAACCTGTTACACCAAACGCCATTTGTGGAAAACTGTGGGTCTGTTGTAATACTGCTTCTTCAGCCATTATAGGAGCAAGCGTGTTTTTATCATGGGGTTGTTGATACAGATAGATCATAGTACTTCCTGCATGTGGACTCTCCACTACAGCAAATTTATGTGCTTGGTATCCCTTTTTAATTAGTGCCATATCTTTATCCTACTTTATGCTTGAAGTTTATACCATTCAATTGCTTCATTTATATCTACCCAATCACTTCTACTTCCATCTGGATTTGTTTTCCAAGGTTGAGTTAGACAAGGTTTTTTTGTACCATCCACAGTTTCTGAAATTTCCAATGTTGTTCCATTAAGAACCGCATCAAATGTGCGAGTTATTGTTATTGCATTGTCACTATCATCAAAATCTTCATGTGTTTTTGTAAATTGCATTTCAACTCCGTTTTATTTTATTTATATACAAATTATACATATGTAAACATAACAGTAAGATCAGAACCCGCTGTAGTGCTTCCAATTTGTGTTATATCTACCGTTAAATAATCATCTTCTACTAATGATATGCTAGGAGAACTATTAACAACTTTTGTTCCACCATCAGCAATTACCAATGTAGCAGCAGAAGAACCGTTCTTATTCACTGTTACATTTATTCCAGCACCAACTGGTGCTGTGTTAACTCTCGCAACAATTTTGCTTATTGTGTTTGATGTGCTAGGTGAGTACCATCTTTTTGTACCAGTAGTAACGATCAATGCGCCAGTTTGAACCATACTCACTATGCTTGAAGCAGTATCTTGAACTACTCCAGACGTATTAGTTGTTTCTAAAGTTCCTGTCGCGGATGCTTTAAGAACTACTGCTGTTGAACCAGAGCCAATCTTCATAGCAGGAATTACCATTTCACCGCTATCACTAGCCGTTAAAGAAACTGTATTTGCACCAGTGCCAATTTCTATTGAAGGCAACCCAATTGCACCACCTACGTTTGATGAAATTGATCCACTATCCCCTAGATATAATGTATTACCGCTTAAATGTAAATCTTTCCACTTTTTAGTGGATGAACCTAAATCATATGCAGAGTCGTTACTAGGATTAAAATTTCCAAACATCTCTCCATTTGCTAATGATCTTCCTTTGGTGGGCATATTAGGTTATCCTTAGTTATTATCTACTATTTATATGATTATCAATTTATATTGGTTTAATAACAAATTTATTTCTTGTGGTATATACGTCCATCATTCCATTATTACCCAATGTTATAAATTTATCCCCTTCTGGAGTGAAATGAACATCTGCCATATTTTTATTATTTGGACCAGTTAATAAATATTCATGGGTATTGAATGTACTACTAGAGAATGGATTTGTAATTGTATATTCTCGCACAAAACCTTTGGTGCTTGGACCACCAACAATTATCATTTTATTCTCAGAATCGTTTAATGCCATACCAGTAATCAGACTATAATCAGGTAGTGTTGAAAAAGCAGAATCATATACCGCACTGTAAATTTCATTTGAATCTGATAGATTATACCTATGAACTTTCTGAGCGGTAGTGCTTCTATTTTCAATAACATACATCTGTTTTCCATCAGAGGTTAATGTTACATCATGCAGCCGATTTGATGGAATGTAAGCATCTAAATTTAAATATTTTTGTGTTTGTACCGTAACTGCTGAATTTAAATCCGCACTGTCATTATTTGCTGCACTGCTATTGGTGAGTTGAAATGATTGTATTTGAGTTTCAGTAGTTTTTGGAAGATAGATAGTAGTTTCATCCTGATTAAGTTCAAACCCAGCACCAGCAGAAACATCTGTCACACCAAGTGTTGATCTTTCCACATCAAAAGTTGCAGTTGAAACATCGTATGGAATTGACATGCTATATTGTCTTGTTATTGAGGAATTTGATAAATAAAATTTTGTTCCAATTCTATTCATTTTAAAATGTTTTAGTCTTGGTGAAGCAATAATTTGAGGTGAACGTCTTGTATATGATCCACTCCAAGGTTGGATTATTCCAGCATCATTTTGCACAGTTGTTATATCATATGGTGTAGACATTGTAAATTCATAAACGTAATTTGTATCATTATCCCAAATAAATATAGAACTGCCATCTGGTTTAAGTTCTATTCCCCAACAACTATATAATTTTGATTCTGTTACATTATCTGTATTTGGACTTTTTTGGCCTATACCATGGCTCACTGTAGCAGTGGGAGTTGCTGATGATATTAGCCAAGGAGTTGTTAATGTGTATTGTTTTAACTGTCCTTTATCATAAGCACATCCCCATAAAATATATAATTTAGTACCATCAGCAGAAATTGTAAAGCATTGAGGATATGCTGAGTGTATAAAATCGTATTGAATTTTATACCCAATAACTCTAAGTACTTGGTTTATCAATATAAATATTGAGTTTTTGTTAAAATGTGCAGCCCTTCTATATGTTGGAAAGGGACTATACCCTTCTGGTAATATTTCTCTGAAGTGTTGAGTAATTGTGGAAAATGTTGAATCAGTTCGTACATATCCATAACCTTCTCTAGTATTACCACCACTACCACCTTTACCTCCAGGCCAATAAAATCTTTTTGTAGATTCAAAAATAGAAAACAATCCTACATAATTTGCAGTGCATATTTGATCTTTATGACTTAAATCATGTTGCTTAATTCCATTAGCATCCATAATATAATAATGTTTGCCATCTTTTGATAAATGTGTGGTAAAAGTATTATCATATATATTTTGTGTGGGATACCATTTTGTTATAAAGTTTCTAAACCAAGCAACATACGTGTAATCTCTAATCTGGCTGTTCGCTGATTGAGAAACAGTCACAGGATTTTGAATATTCGCGTTCTCATAATAATCAGTTTTATAATATGCAGAATCATCTAATTCGTATGGATTTGTAAGATCGTATTGGTATATATTATTATGACCTTTATCTGCCAAAAATAATCTAGTACCAGAATCATTAAAATCTAAACCAAACAAATTACTTGAATTTATTGCTTCTGTAATACTGTTTGAAATTCCTAAATTATTATATATTCCTAATGATTTATCTGGAGTAGATGTTGAGAACAATGAATCAACCCCATAAGGATTGTTAAGATTATATTGATCAACTGTTCTTCCACTACTTGAGTTATTCACAGCAAATAATTTTTTACCAGATATATTACCAGTTGATAATGAAGAATCAACATCATTAAAAACAATTCCTTGGCAATTTGTCAAAAGTCTTAATGGTGATGATACCTTATATTTTACATCTGGTGCGCCTAATCCAATGTAATCGTAAAAGTCTGGAATATTTCCAAATGTGACATGTGCTTGAGTTGGGGTATATTCAAGTGTAAAATAAAAACTATTTTCAAGATAGTTTGAATCTAAATTGCTTTTTTTTGGCAACCCACTTTTTCCACTGCCTGTAGCAATTTGTCCAGTAAATTTATAAACATCATTTGTAATTTCTTCTGTATATTCAGAATAATCATAATCTCCTGATGTTCTAGAAAGAACTGGTGTTATTGTATATTCGTTTCCAGAACCAACTAATTGTGAAATTGTTGGATTAAGTCTTTGGTTTGATGGACGATTTGCTATTGACCCCTTAGATACATGTGCAATCCATTCAGTATCCATGTTAAAAAGATCAACATTATCAAGAATTCCAAGACTTGTACTAGTCAACTGTTGTACAGTCCAAGTTATAGGATTAGCATCAGAATCGTATTTATTGAGACTTACAATAGGTGTGTATGGGTCTGTATTTGGCGAAAAGGTAGAATCAAATGTTGAGAGATATATATCGTCTTTATACTCTACTTTTTTAATCTCTTCATGTATAGCACCAACTGTTACATAATTTTGATTAAGGTACATTTTAAATTTTCTTGCGTCAGAATCATAATATACTTGATATTCTTCTGGCATTATATTATACCCCCTGTTTGAGAAGATACGATAGGATCAAATATCATACTAGTTGAATCAAAATCAGGTGGAATACTATCTAAGGTTATATACCTCATAAATTGTATATCGCCAAGCCAAGATATATCTAAACCGCTTGTGCCGTTATATTGAAATGAAATTTCCATCGGTGTAGCAGATGAATCTGTTGGTCTTGATAAACTATTTACAATTGGCCTCTTATTTTCAGAATCCACAGATTTTCCAATAAAATGTAAATGAGAGGTTCTATGCATGTTAGATTCTGATATATCATATGCTTTAATATAGAAGGTTTTGTTGTCAGCATCATGACCTATTTGTAGAATAGGAGTTTGATAATTATCAACAGAATATGTCCAATCAATACTATCTCCTCTATCATCAGAATCTTTAAGGTGTATCAAAAAACTTGGCCTCGCGAAAGCAAGATTAGAATCTGGTTGATATATGTATGTGTGATCATCTCCTGTTATAGTTCCAATATATGAACCACTTGATTCTTGAACTAATGGAGAATTAAATCCACCGAAGCCATCAGATTCATATATAGGCATAGTTTTCCTAATAGGTCTATAGTTTGAATCTTCAACTAATCCCAATGTCATATTTTGTGGTCTTGGTGCAACATCTGCATTAGTGTATTGCCAATCAGCGGGTGGCGCACCAGTGGTTTTGAAAGGCATCTTGAAATCAATATTAGCACCTTCACCAAATACTCCAGTGCCATATTGTTCACTTGGATTATCATCAACTAATATAGTATAAGCACTTTCTAAAGCATTTGGTAAAATACCTACTTTGCGCCACGATTTAACATCAGCAGTGTATGGACTATTTTCATTCGCTAAAATGGATGAACCATCATGAGCCGTTAGGAAAACATCATCTGGGTCTTTTGTAAGTTTGTCACCAAACCCAAATTCTGTTAAAAATTGTGCAGTGTAATCATTACCATTTCTTTTTTGGTTTCTAGTTAAACGAAATTCTTTTAGCAGAAAATCTCCATATACATCTTCATAAATTCCAAGAGTAGGATTCCAAGAGTCTTTTTTATTAAACATGATGTTATCTGTACTAATCAGAGAATTTATGTCTAAATTTATTGAACTACTATCTACCTTTATACCATCTATATAAGTTCTAATTACATTAGAGTCTCCACTGTAGTTTAAAGATGTGGAGAACCAATCACCTAAAGTATAAGGTACATTATGTAATTTACTTTTTGAAATACCGTGTGTTATAGTACCATCAGTGCCATAACTAAGTACAGTATCTACAATTTGAGGATTTAAGATTAAATGTGTACTACTATCATTTTTTATCGTAGGTGCTGAATCAATAGTATATTGGAGAGCATACTTATTACTATCATGGATAATAAAATCTCTAATATAACGAAATTTACTTGCTGCTACATAATCATCTATATACCACTCTGACATAGGATTTCCTGTAGTGAAAGTTGTATCTACAGTACTTTGATTTATTAAAAGTTTTCCTTCAAATGTTGGAGAATTAGTGGGATTAAGTAAATCATATGTTGGACCAAAATCTTTTTGAAAAATACAATCTTTAATTATAATTTCATTAACATTAACTTTACTGTTTTTATAAGACGAATAATTATTTCTATTTGGAACTAACCATGATTTATAGTTTGTAAATATGCATCCTTCAAATTTTATGATATTATCTGATGATCCTGCATCGCGAGAAGATTGATATGTTCTCCACCCAATGTCTTTATTATTAAAATCAAAAATGCATTTGAACGCAATACCATGTGCGCTTTTAAAAATAATATCAGGGTTGTAAGAATGATATTCTGCTTTCTTGATATTCATAAATGCAAGTTGAGTATTTGATGTAGTTGCTTCATCAAAAATCCTATGTACTTTAATTTTCAATTCTACATCATTAGGATTATCTGTTGTACCACAAATTAAAAATCCTACGTCAAAAAAGATACTAGTCTTGGTGTTATAATGGGTTTGAGTACCAGTTTGTGAAGCCGAAACTTCATATTTTCCAGTAGGTAGAACTAAAGCGTCACCTTCAGATAATCCAGCCAAAGCCGTTTTTATATCAGTATTTTGACCACCAGAATAATGTACTATAGACCCTCCAGTTTTAGCAACATAGTCTGTTGCATATTGCAATCCAGTTTGTTCACCTCTATTATTTCTTACTGCTTCAGCAATTGTAACAGAACAATCTTTAAAGTCACTATACATTTGAGGATTATATAATAAACTAGATTTTAAAGTCCCTTGCCAACTATCACCAAGAGAGTCCATACCAAATGCACCATCTCCAGAAGAACTTGAAGCATTTCTATCAGCAGAAGGAATAGTTTCTATTAGATCAACTGGATCAAGTTTCCATGAATTAGCACCTATTCTGACCTTTGAATGAGAATGTACACACCATTTTCTATGTTCAAAATTGTCAAAAAGCCTCCCCCTTCTAAATTTGTGCATCAGTGCTAGAGATGTATGCATCGCCCCTTTGTTTACATCGGACTGATATCCTCTGGTATCCTTTGAACTTATGGTGCGAATAAAATATGGATAATCACTGAAAGGCCAAGTCGTGCCTTGGTCTGAAAGATACTCTGCTGGTGCTAAACCTTGAGAACCATCAATAGATAACATTATCTGGTGTAATATTCTAAAATTAAAATATCTATCATGATTATCACTCGTTATTCCTGGATACCAAGATTCGTAATATGCTTTGAATGAAACGGCAATGTTTTGGTTCAAATATGGCGAATAGGCGTCACCTCTATGATCAGGTTCTATGATCATTCCACCTACGTTTACGCCGTTTGAGTTATGATTTTGCGGGTAATAACTTGCTGGTGGTCCAGGCCATTGAGATGGTCTAATAGTACCAAACTTGCTGGCTTGTCGGTTATATTGATTTTCAGGTATTTGACTATCAGGCATTTCTAAATCATCATTGATCCAATCTATATTAGTTATAACACCCCCCACATTTTTATGTGTACCCAATCGTTCACCTAAACCTCCAAATACACCATCAATTATTAGGGCGTCTTTTTTAAGAGTATTAATATATGGTTGAATATTATTAATTACTTTAAATTGATTAAAAGCACCTTCACCATAATCGCCAGGGTAGTACACACCACGATTCTGACCGCGAGTATCGCTGACAGCATTAATGTTTTTAGTTCCATCCGTAGAAGAAATCTTTTCTCCCTTTTTTAACATAATACTATAAGGAGCATCATTCTCAGGAAAATCTACATAACCGATATATGCAGCACTCGCGAATATATAAATTCTACTATCTGGTTCTGATATGATATAAGATACACGCTCACTTCCAAAATCCTTAACCATAGGATATACATCTGTTTGATATGCCGAAGCACCAAATCCATCATCACCCAATCCCCCTCTAGGGACAAATTTATCAGGAGCAATTGAACCAAAAGACTGTGGATGAGGGGCTGTTGGAAAACCATCTCCCATATCCCCCTTCCCAGAAGGTTGTTTGTAACGTTGATTAGTATTATAAACTTGGGTATCAAGATATGGCGAAACATACCTATAATCTACATAGGTATGGGTGGCTCTGTGCCTTCTAAGTGAGGACCATGCACCTGTAGAACCAGTTTTAGTCGGATCACCAGAGTATCTATCTATAGGTCTATTAAATTGTGCATTTCCTCCATAATAATCGTCTGAGTTATCATACTGAGATGTTTTGGAAAGGCCATCAATTCTGAAGTTACTCATTTGTCCATACGTTTCACTAACAAATTGCCCATTAGTATACATATAAGGGTGAACACCAATTTTAGATGTTTCAAAAAGAGTTAAATATACTGGACAATTTGTTCTATTATATTTATGAGCATTAGTTTTGGCAAGTTCTGGTCCATAAAATACCGATTTTTGAGCAAACCACATACCAGTGTAATCAGCAGGATGACCACTTCTATTATCAGCAGGGTCTATTTCAATGTAATAAGTTTTAGTACCACCCTTGTGTATTGATACGTTATCAATATAAGTATAATTTCCAGCAGAAAAAACTCTCGCCCCGCCTAATAAATCCCCTCTAGTACCATATCCTGGAATTGCATTTTGATTTTTATTAAGCGCAACCCCAGCAGTGCCTTCCCGCGCCATTGGCGTAACTGAAGCAGGTGTAAGACAGTCAACTATTTCTTGGTGTGTCCAAGGATCATAGTCACTTCCTAAACTAGAATTCCACCTATCTCCCCAATATGTTGTTAATCCACCTACTGGTTGTCCTGGAGTTGATCCAGATTGTAAATACTGCCCTTTATTATTATTATGCCACTCCTTTATAAAATCAACTGCCCACTTTTCTTGTTTTAGTCCAATATTTTCTGACATTCCATCAGTTTGTTTAGCCTTATATGCAGCCTCTGCACCAAATTTAAGACCAGTTCCAAGACTACTAAAAAGACTAGCGTTACCTGTCGCAACACCATCGCGCCGCCAATTAGCAGGTGCGGTATCAAACGCTGCTGCGTTAATGGTATTGTTGCGGTGTTTGGTAATGTCATCTTCCAGAAAAATTGATCCTAATGGTGCTGGCTTGTTTTCATTACGCAGTGGTGGAGCCGAAAGAAAATCCACTGAATTATGGCTTTTATGCCCATTCTCATCGTATCCCGCGAGTGGTAAATAATCATCAGTATACCAACGATCAGGTCTGTGATATCCCAAATCAAACGCTTCTGGATATTTTTGAATATGCATATAATATCTAGCGATAAACGAATAAATAAGACCTCTACTGTTGATTGAATACACTTCACCGCTGGGAATGACAGCCCCAGTATCATCTAGGTTCCGAATTCCACCACTAAGATAACGATTGTTTCCCACAAACCGAGCAGCGGTGCTTTTTTCCCATTGCGGCATCCACATCCATTGAAGAGTAATACCGTAATACTGCTTTCTGTGGTCAATATCATAAGCAGGAGTGTAACCATCTGCATGAGTATATCCAGGAATATTTTGCTTACTTGCGCTGGGAATATTTTCATTTAAATTATCGTAAAAATGTTGTGGTCTATAACCATCAACGGCATTTGCCATAGTATATTTTGCGATTAATCGCGCATTTGCATTATCTCCACTGATCCCACCTGACGAACCAAAACACCAAAGAGGAAATCCAACATATCCATTGTTTATGCGGCTATTAATATATTTATAACGTGTATGTTGTAGATTGAGAGGACGTCTTGTTACTTTACTTATATCTTGTTCACCGTCAACAGTGCAATCTTCATTTGTATATGCTAGTTTGCTTAACTTTTGAACAGTAGGATAATCATAATAATAGTTCCAAGACCCATCTTGCTCATTATTAAATGTACTATAAGGAAATATATCAGTATTATAATTCTCAGCACCATCTGATCTACTTCTAGTGGATGAATCCAACATTGAAGGTGAATTTGTAAATGTTGCATTACTCAAATCTTCAAAAGAAGTCAAAGCCCATTGTCGTGCAGGTAAAGATTTATTAATAGAATTAGAACCTTGATAATTACTATCAATCCATAACCTAACTCTTCCTGGATCAGTGTTTACGTCCCAAGAAATTGTATGAATATCATTATCTGTTGGTGCTGGAACTATTAATGATGGTCCATCAGCACCACCCGCTGATAACTTTAAATCGGCTCCAGAGTTTATAGTTTGTAATTGTACTCTATTTACCGCACCGCCCATGTAAAATAAAGTTTTATCTGTTGGTGACATTGTTGTTTGAACGGTCCATGAAGAAGGAACTTTTCTGTCCATAGTAAAAATATTCATAAAACCACTATCAATAATATATTTAACAGATGCACCATCATCAGGAGTTCTAGTTAATTCAACAGAATCTCCGTTTTTCCATAATTCATAATTAAATCCATCAAATGTAAGTGCATTATGCGTCCAAGTGTTTGCGTCAAGACTACTGGCACTAGAGGTATACTGAACCCCATTTACAATAATTCCTTCTTCATTTAATACTAAAATATCTTTAAATTTATCCATTACAGCAAAAACGGTGTCATTTGTTGCAGAATTTTCTTTACGATACCAAAATTCAATAGTAAATGGCGAAAATAATACCATACTATCAAGGCTACTATCAACAGTAATAAAGTCAAGACTACTATCAAAAAATAATGAAGAATTTCCATTATTATATGGCCCATGTTTAACTGCTTGAGTACGACCATATTGAGTGATTGTATGGGAATCTGAAGAAAAATCTAAAATAGAAGAAACTCTTGGATTTGCTATATCAAATATTGAAAAATCATCAGCAATACTTTTATTCATCCAGAATTCTATACTAAAAGAATCTCTTACCCCAGGAGATAAAAAATCAAAAAATGTGCTATCTAACCTTAAATGTGTACCATCATCAAAATTATAAGAAAATGATGAGGTAGTGCTTAAATCAAAAAATCTGTAAATAGCATTATTTTTTTTTACTACTGCCTCATCACCTTCAACAACATCAACCGAAGATATGTCGGCCTCTGTATTACATATTTGAATATTACTCATTTATTTCTCCGTAAATAACCAACCATTTGCAACATTATAGTACACTAACCCAAACGCTGCCCGATCAACATCAATAGTCAAGTCAGAATCACTTGCTTCTATTTTATGACCGTTCCTATTTATAGTAATATTATTAGTGTTTGCATTTCCAGTACCATCAATAAATCTAATTTCATCACCCAAATTAGCCGAAACTGGAAGATTAATAGTCTTGGCAGTAGACGTATCAATAATCAATCTTTGATTAGCAGTTGCGGTTATTGGTGTACTAGTGATTTCTGTCCAATTTGCCGCGCCAGCAGTTGTTCTTGCCGCAACATAAGCACTATCAACAAGGGTAGTAACAGAAGAGATGCCTATTCCAGTTGGATTAGATTTTACCCATTGAGAAGTATTATCACTATCAGTATAGTAAACATAAGTTTCAAGGACTTCTGGATCAAACCACATGGAACCTACGCTTGGTGATGCAGGAGGATTATCTGAAATTGTTAATCCACCACCACTACTACTTGACCTTGCTGCAACGTATGCACTATCAATCATATTAATAATAGATGCACTATCTGTTCCAGCGGTAACCCTCGCAGCAACATAAGCACTATCCACTACAGAACTAACTGCCGAATTTATAGTACTTGTACTAGCACCTATTTGACTTAATGCGTTGATAACAATCTCATCACCAGAATTTGCGGCATTAATAAGTGTAATTGTACTTGAACTTGTTGTATTATAGTCCACACCCTTTAATAAATTTATACCATTTAAGAATACAGTAACTGAATTAACACTATAGTTAAGTGTATTTGAATTTTGATCTGAGCCAGTAAATACTGTTTGATTTGATGTTGCTGTATAGTAATAAGATGTGATGGTTGATGTAAACGAACCACTTCCACCGCCAGAAGTTTGTCTTGCTTGAACATAAGCACTATCTACTAACGCTATAATAGATGCACTATCTACAGAACCACCACCGCCAGAAGTTTGTCTTGCTTGAACATAAGCACTATCTACAGTAGATGAAATATCATCAAAGTTTGCTAATTTTACCCAATTTCCAGCGTGAGCGAAGTAACCTTTTCCAGTACCATGAACGTGAGCAAACATTCCATGATATGTTGATGCGCTTGGAAGATCACCTTCTACCGAATATACATTTGAGTAAAGCATTTTTCCAGTGGTAGTAATATTGTTACTACCCATGTCAATCGCACCTGTCATAGTGCCACCAGAGAGAGGTAATTTAGCGGCAATACTATTTGTTAAAGTAGTGGAGAAATTAGCGTCATCTCCAATCGCCGCCGCCAATTCATTGAGCGTATCCAGTGCAGCAGGTGCTGAAGCGACCAATGCCGCCGCTGCACTATCAGCAATTGATCTTATATCTGAAGTTCTTGCTAATTCATGCCAATCAGCACCAACAGCAATTTTTGGAAGTTGTGCTTGGTTATCATATACAACCATACCTTTATATGTTGTAGCACTTGGTAATTGATTAGTGAAAGCAAAAGTATTATTATAGTAAATCGTATTACCACCAAAGTCAACATCTCTAGTCCCAATACCAGTAATTGGATTAATATGCGCTGAGTCTATTATACCTCTAATGTAAGGAGTAGAAATAAATCCTTGGATATATCCACTATCTGCTATACCTTTAACATATTCACTATCAATGAAAGTTTTCACATAATTTGAGTCTGCATGAGTTTTTATGTGACTTGAATCTGCAATTCCTAGAATATGTGGGATTGTTACTTTATTAAACGGTACTCTGAGATCAACATAAGCACTATCAACAAATCCCAATATCGCATCCGAATCTATTCCTAGAACTTTAGCAGAATTACCAGCATTATCTGTAACTTTTAGTCCAGCAGGAGCAGCCGTTATTCTAGTGTTACCTATGTTTATTGTACTACCACTTAGATATAAATCTTTGAATTTCTTGGTAGGTGAACCAAGATCAAAGGCACTATCTAATTCTGGAAGAATATGACCAGTTGCCGCTAATTTAGCATCAATAACAGTTGTCACATATGCAGAATCCGCTGCCGATAAAATGAACGCACTGTCATACTTTGTATCTGTAATATTAAATACATATGCACTGTCCATGAAACCTTTTACATAACTTGAATCCGCAATTCCTTTGACATAAGATGAATCTATATGAGTTTTTAGATAATTAGAATCTGCTGCTGATTGAATGTGGTTTGAATCTGCGATTCCTTTAATAAATGCAGAATCAATATTATTAGAAGTTTTCACATATGCAGGGGTTATGATGCCTTTAATATATGAAGAATCTATATTAACTTTAAGATAATTAGAGTCTGCAATTCCTAAGACATAGGCACTATTAATGAAAGTTTTTACATAATTTGAGTCTGCAATTCCTAAGACATAACCAGACGATGCCACAGTTTTTACATAATTTGAGTCTGCAATTCCTAAGACATAACCAGACGATGCCACAGTTTTTACATAATCTGAATCCGCTGCTGAGAGGAAGAGCGCACTATCATATTTTCCATCAGTAATACTGAATACATACGCACTATCAATGAAACTTTTTATATAATTTGAATCTGCCTTTGATCTTACATATTCTTGAGTAACTGCTGAGAATATCCAATTAGAGTCAGCGCGAAGTTGGACATAAGAACTATCAATGAAGTGTGATATCGCATCTGAATCTATTCCACCAAACTTTAAAAGATTTCCAGCACTATCAGAAAGTTCCAAACCACTTGCATTAGAAGATATTATGACTTCTCCAAGTGAAATTGAGTTTCCACTTAGATATATATCTCTAAATCTTTCAGTAGGTGATCCTAAATCATATATCGTATCTAAGGCTGGAATTATATCTCCTACTGCTTTGTGAGTTGACATAATATAAGCACTATCAATATTCAATTCAGTTTTTACATAATCTTCAGTTACTGTGGTTTTTACCCAATCTGAGTCATAAATTTCTGATATATTAGTACCATCAATAAAGAAACCACTATCAGCATTTATTTTTCCATTAACATCAAAGGTAAAACTTGGAGAAAGTTTACCCACACCAATAAATTTACTTGGAGACTTGTATGTGGTGTATGATGCACCTTCATCCCAAGGAGTTTCCAGAACTAATTTTTCACCGTTTACTTCAATATGACCATTGAAAATTTCTAACGCTGGTTGTTCTGCTGCGCCTGTAATGGGTTCTTGTGTACCATGTATAACAACTTTACCACCAACAGCAAGACCAGTACCAGTAGTTAAATTTCCTATAGTTGGACCTAATGTTTCAATTGCTTCTTGTCCAGCAGTTACACCAGTTACTCCACTAGTTCTAAGTTGAGTTTGAACACCAACTCTTGATGGATTAGAATCCCAATGACTATAAGATATTTTACCAATACCAACTTTAGTACCATGTGTGGCTTCAAAGCCTGTTGGGTTTGTAAATTGTGCTTCACCGCGACCAAGAGCCTTTTCAAGAGTGGTTAAATCGCCATACTTAGCAGAAAGAATGTGCTTAACTCTAAATGCTATAATATCTCCACCAACAACACTATCAAGTTTATCATTAATATAGGCAGAATCAGGCCAAGCAGTGCGAACAAGATCGTTAATATAATCTTCATCAATCATTTCAATAATTGCACTAGAGTCCGCACCAGATGGATTAGCACCAAAAGAGTATCTTTCTGCTACATATGCACTATCAAAAAATTCAGTTGCTGAATCTGGTGTAATTTGATAATTAATAACATTAGTATAATGATTTAGATAGATGTTACTATCAAGTCCACCAGTTGGAAGAATAACATCACCTTGATATGTTAATCCTTCAAGGTTAACATTACCATTAACATCTAGTGTATAATTTACATTAGTTTTATATACACCATTAGAATCTGGACCATATCTTAAATAACCAGGAGTTAAAGTTGCAGTACTATTATCTAAATTAATACCAACAAACTCAAAATCATTAGCACCCTTATATACAAGATGTGACGCCCCACCACTTGGACTTTTTTGGAAGAATGTATCGTTAGTGCATGTCGTTCTAAGATATTCTTTATTAATTATACCTTCAACATACTCTTGATCAGCCGCTGTCAAAATCCAAGCACTATCTGCTGCAACGTATCTGATATAATTGTAAAGTCTCATACCTTGCATATAGAAATCATGCTCATTACCAGCAGCATCAGTTCCATTAACATTAATTGGACCATTTACTTCAAGAGCATATTTAGTTCCAGCCCTTCCATTTTCATTAACTTTTTCACAAGTAATATCAGTTCCACCATCACCATAGGAACCATATGCTGCCGCACTTTTATATTGTATAGCAGTTGCTGGAACAATATTAATTTCATCTTGCTCAATTACAACTTGACCGCCTTGAATGGATAGAGTATTATCAGTTGATACTGTTGTTGCTGTTGTTCCGAGTCCAATACCAACACTGTTCGCTGCGCTATTTACTGCACCGCCGACTGTAATATTGGTTCCTAATCCCAAAGCATTTTGACCGTATACAGTAATATTTCTACCTAAACCAATACCACCTTGATTTCCTGCGGCTCCAGTAGCAGTAACTGTATTACCGATTGCAATAGCACCATGAGTGGCAATATTATTTCTACCAAGCGCAATCGCTTCAGTGTCTGAAGTATTACCTCTACCAAATGCTATAGAGTGTGTTGTATTGCTATTACCACTACCAAGATTTACCTCGTTATCATAACCAAATGCTAAACCTTCTTTTTGAACATCATTTGAAGAACCAAATGCTAGACCATTTAACTCAACAACATTTTGTTTACCAAATGCTAAACCACCATTTGCAGTAATTGTGTTTCCTATACCATAGACCATAGCGGTTGAAGGTGTATTTGTACTGCTAGTTGAGGCTCCAGACTGACCACTACCATATACAGAAACATAACTATTACCTGAGTTATTAGAACCGTAAATATTTGCTTTAGAGTTATTTGTGTTATCAGTTCCAACAGTAATGCCTGGAATAGAACTTGTTCCAGCACCCATTGTATTATTTTTACCAATAACTACTGATTTGCTTCCAGCATCGTTTGAGTAACCAATAGATACTGCATCTTGCCTTGCGACATTGGGTAATGCTGAAGTACCACCACCTATTGCAACTGATCTTGCACCTAAAGTTTTTACATATATACCCATAGCAGCAGTTGCACCCGCCGCTTGTACTGAACGGCCCATGGCAACAGCATAATTACCTGTATTTTGAACGTAACTACCAATTGCAACACCACCAGTTTTAGATGTGCTATTAAGACCGAAAATAGTACTATAGTTGGCTCCACTATTACCTTGACCAACCATAACTGCGCCGGTCTTACCAACCACATTATTACCAATGGCAAATCCACCGCTACCAGAATAAGCATTATATCCTAATGCTATTGATCCTTGTGAACCGTGACTTCTAACATTTTTACCAATTGCTACACCATTGCTACCAGCAAAAACAGAACTACCAACCGCGACTGATTTTGATGATGCAGTACCTTGTGATCCAACAAAAACACCACCAGTACCTGTCGCTTTACCGTCTGCACCAATAGCAACCGCACCAGTACCACTTGTCACATGAACATTTCTGCCCATCGCAACAGCATTTTTCCCATGCACAGTAACTTCTTTACCAACACCAACCGCACCTTTTGCGCTACTTCTCATTATAATATTTTGGCCTACAGCGAGAGCATCTTCTTTTTGTAATAAATTATCATTACCAATGGCAATTGTATATTGCTTATCTAACTGATTATTATTACCAATTGAAGTTGTATCTTCTTTTTTAACTACACTGTTAGCACCAATCATTAACGATCTATCAGATGTTCTATAAGCAAGTAAGTCTCTACCTATTGCTGTAACATTATTGGCAGTACTTGGATTCATCAATGGGAATGAGGATTGGTCATTCGCAATACCAACATTATATCCAATCGTAATTCTATTTCCTAATGAAGTATTGAAAGCACCCGCTGAGTTAATTTTTGACCCAAGTGATACAATTTGTTCTTTGTTATAGATGAATGGATTATTTGGAACTGGAGTGCCGCTGGTATTATTAGTAGGTCTTGCAATAATACCAATACCCATAGCAACACTATTGCGCTGTGGCATATCAATACCTTGACCAAGTGCAACACTGTTATTGTTATTTTTAGATGCCGTTGTCGCAGATTTTTTGACTTCACCAACTTTTACATCAAAGCCCAATGCAGTTGAGAAATGTGATGCTTTGGTGTTATTACCTATTGCAATAGACTGATAGCCGACTTCACTATCTTCCCAATAATTGGATGCCCCAAAACCATCAAGCGCACCTATTCTGAGCGCACCTCTCTGTGGTATCCACATAAATCTTGCTTCTGCGCCCTTATTAGGAACATTTCCACGAATAACAGTACTAACGTCATTATCTGCAATACCAGCACCACCTGCACCAGTAGAAATACCACTTTGGAAATTATTGGATAAGAACATTACATTTCCAGAGTCAACAACAAATCTTGTTGCTAAATCACCAGTTAATAAGGTTTTCGGTCCTATAATAACCGCACCTTCATCATCATAGAAGATTTTCTTTTGAACCCCAAGAGACACATTTTCAATCTTCCAAGGAGTTTGAAGTCTTATACCAATATAATCTGAATCAACGATTCTACCAATATGCGAATCAAGATCAAGTCTATGAGTTTTTCGGAAAATGTTTAAAGATTTATCCGTATTTACTACATCAAAACTATCTACTAATATATGATGCAAATTACCAGTAGGTGTGGTAAAGGATTTACCACCAAGAACAGGAGAACCATCAGATTCATATTTGAAAACTACGTTACCAGCATCAACCTTTGTATTATCAAATGTCTGGAAATGATTTGATGACCGATCAAAGAAATGTTGAAAGCGTTGATATTTGTGATTTTCATGATTAGGATTAAGAACATTTTCTGGGAATGTTGTTCTATTTCCAGAACCATCAGATTCATATTTATAGAAGTCTACTGGTTCCCCAACAAACATACGTGACATTGAATCAAGAGTAAAGTCACCATTGGTAAGTTCAAAACTTCCCTTAACATGAATTTTGCCAGTGTTAGTTCCAACATCAAGTGGATCAATAGTGATTTCACTTGGTCCTCTAATCAAGGTTTGATAAGAACTATCAATTTTAGCAGTTTTGATGTATGCACTATCAACATCTAATTGACTAATTCTAGCACTATCAACAAGTAATTGGCTAACATAAGCATCATCAATTTGGGCATATTTGATATATGCACTATCAACCACATCCCATTTTAGTTGTTTTATATAGGCACTATCAACATCTAATTGGCCTATGTTAGCACTATCAACAAGTAATTGACTGATATATGTATCTAAAATTTGATCTGCTTTAAGAATTTTAATGTAAGCACTGTCAGCATCTAATTGACTAATTCTAGCACTGTCTGAAGTAAATTGTTTAATTGTAGCACTGTCAGTTACTATCAAATGACCAATTGTGGAACTGTCAACAATTAATTGACTGATATAGGAACTATCAATTCTGGCGTACTTAATATAAGCACTATCAGAAATTAACTGATCAATTGAGGCTGAATCAGCATCTACAAATTTAACACTTAAACTGTCTTGCATCACAACAGGTTTTGAGAATGTTACAGGTTTCAGAAAGTTTAATACTGGTAGTGGTGGATTTTGTAAAATATCAACAACATGAGAATCCAAAGTAACTTGATATTGCACATCAACATAGCGTTGATTACCTGTAATCGTACCATTATAACTACCATCAGATTCTACTTTACCTAATAAACCACCTATACCATCACTATCTTGTTTTAATTCTTGTTTTGTCCTTAAAGGTCCAAATAGGAAATCATTTCCTGGTCTAATCGCTAGATTATTTACTGTAAATGTAACTGCATTAAGTCCAATAGGATCAGTAGTCGCCGTAACATTTTTAACTATATGTGAATCCATTCCCACTATAAGATGAGAATCAAATGTAGTTTCTGGATTAATATTTTGATAATGACCATATGCGTCTTTAGTTGCGTCAATTAATGATCTTGGAACTACATGCGTAACTGTTTTCTTAGGACCAAAGAACCAAGTTTTTCCAGAATCAACGTGAACATCTGCATCAAATTGAATTCTTTTTCTATTTACTGGATCACCGCTACTTTCAAAATGCATACCACCTTTAACAACAAAACTATCATGTGTTGTTAGTCTAGAACCAGTATGAGGATATCCTGGATAGGCGGCATGTGCCATAGCCTCACTACCAAGAGTAACATGACCAAATAAATTTGTTGGTCCGACAATTTCTGTTCTGCTTGTAAGTGTAGGAGTTCTATCTTGAATTGTGATTTTATCACCAAGAATCATACTCGCTGAATCTGTTACACCATAAGCAGATGGGAATAAACCAGGAACAACATTAAGATCACTAAACACTCTAATTTCAAATGAATCTACAATAGTAAAATCGCGGTCTTTTAATAATTGACCTTTTACTGTACCAATAGAGTCTGTGAGTTTAACAATTGGATCAACTACACCAAACAAAGAAAGTCCAGCATTAATAGCGAGAGAATTGCCAGCATTATCAATAATGTTAGAAACTCTTGGAATAGAAGTGCCACCAACCGCGATAATTCTATCACCAATAATAATGGATGGTTTAGAATTAGAATCATTCTGAGGAATAAGTTCTGCCCCATGAAGTTGTGTATCACTATTCAATACTGATGGTTCTTTAATATAAACATTTTTAAGTCTATTAGTATTCGTCATTAAGTTATGAGATGGTCCACCATATCCATACTGTGACGAATCAAAGAGTGTTCTGTTGCCTAATGAATCATAATCAATATATCTGTTTAGAAGTACTGTTGCTCCACCAGAAGTGGTTCTTGTAATTCGTAAGAAGTCAAAATTTACAGAATCTGTAAATGATAATACAATATGAGAATCTGCATCATTGGGTCCAAATGCATTTTGAATTTGAGTATTATTCAAAGATACTGTTTGAGTTTCTTGTACATAGTTGCTATCAATTGTAAATACATATGCTTCTTCAAGAACATTATCATGTCCAAGAACTTTTAGACCACCTCTTAAATGAGTGCTATCGCCAACATATAGACCGTTTTTCCCTTTTATTTGACTAGCATCATAAACACCAAGACCATCTCCAGAATCTCTGCCATTAAATGATCCAATTTTAACAGCACCACCAATATTAACAAAAGAATCAATATTAAAAAATCCAATGGTGGTTAATCCACCACCAATTGTTAAATCACTCTCAACATGTAAATTACCACCAATAAATGCACTGTCAGATGTGGTTAATCTTGTTACACCACTTAAACTCCCACCAATTTGCATACTATCGGCAAATGTAACTGGACCAGAAGCATCTAAAGATGTTACACCACTTAAACTTCCAGCAATAGTCACACTATCTTCAACTAAAAGATTTTTTTCAAACCTTGCGTTACCGCGAAGATCAAGATTATGAGTTGCCGAGTCGCCTCTTTTGTTAATAGCAACTTTTATACTGCCATCATAGTATAATCCACTTGCATGAGTTCCATCATACAGTTGTCCTGGTGCGCCAATGTAAACCGCATTGAAACTATCGTGCTTCCAATAGTAATCAGAATCCCAAATACTAATAATATATGCAGAGTCAAGTAAACTTCTAAAGAATGCTTTTGATGCAGCACTCGCGCTGGGGTTTGCTGTAAATGTTTCTTGAAGAAAATCAGCGTCTATTTTACTTCTAATATATGGTTGGTCAATATAACCAGTTTGTCGCAACCAAGACTTGTTAGGCCAAGCAGTTTGTGAGCCACCATCGCCGCTAAAGACAATCGGTGGATTACTAAGATAATCATCGCCTTCTTTATCTGTAGTTCTGATATTAATTCTACCTTGAACATCAAGTCCTATAGAATCTCCAACACCACTACTAAATGATGTATGTCTAGTATTATAGGAAGCAAGTGTAAGGTTACTATCATCAGTAGCATCATCAATGGTAGTTCCAGTTTTACTTAGATTACTAGCGTAAGCAGCATTTCCACCACCATTAATATCTGGATTCCAACCTGTCCATGTTTGGTTATTTGTAAGACCTATTGCTACAGTTTTATGTCCATCGTTTGGATTGTAAACAAGAGCATCTGGATAAATTACCCAAGAGTTGAATGAATCTACTCTTTGTTGTACATAGTCAGTATCAAAATAACTTACAACAGAACTAAGAATTTTACTATTAGGACGTAAAACATAACTATCAAAACTTAAATTACCAATATAAAAACTATCATCAACCGAGTTGTCTAACCAACGAACTGATCCACCAATTCTAATACTATCAGCAAATGTAATTGGACCAGAAGCAGTTAAAGATGTTACTCCAGAAACTGCCCCAGCAACAGTTAAATCGCCACCAATGGTCATACTATCCGTTGATTTAAATGTTGTCACAGTTTGTATTGCGCCAGCCATATCAAGATTCGTGACGCCACTTAAACGCCCACCAATGGTCATACTATCCGTTGATTTAAATGTTGTCGCAGTTTGAATAGCACCCGCCATATCTAAATTAGTAACGCCACTTAAACGTCCACCAATTTGCATACTGTCAGTACCTTTATAGGTAGTAACAGTTTCCAAAGCCCCCGCCATTTCCAAATTCGTGACACCGCTTAAACGTCCACCAATTTGCATACTGTCAGTACCTTTATAGGTAGTAACAGTTTCTAGAGAACCAGCCATATCTAAATTAGTAACGCCACTTAAACGTCCACCAATTTGCATACTGTCAGTACCTTTATAGGTAGTAACAGTTTCTAGAGAACCAGCCATATCTAAATTAGTAACGCCACTTAAACGTCCACCAATTTGCATACTGTCAGTACCTTTATAGGTAGTAACAGTTTCTAGAGAACCAGCCATATCAAGATTCGTGACACCGCTTAAACGTCCACCAATTTGCATACTGTCCGTTGATTTAAATGTTGTCGCAGTTTTAATTCCACCAGCCATATCTAAATTAGTAACGCCACTTAAACGTCCACCAATTTGCATACTGTCCGTTGATTTAAATGTTGTCGCAGTTTTAATTCCACCAGATAAAGTTACTGCGCCAGCAACGGTCAAATCCCCACTAATTTGAACACTATCTCCGATAACTGCTGTTGTACCCACATCTAATGAAGTACCTATAGTAACAGAATCTCCAAATTTACCATGAGTATTTACATCTAAATATCCACCAGTTTTTAAATATCCAGTAGAAACATCAAGATTACCACCTACAACTAAATCTTTACCAATACCCACAGAATCATTAAGTGTTACCGTACCTTGAACAATAAGATCACTATCTATAATTACACTAGATTTAAATCTTTTTGGTGCTATAGTACCAGCACCACCAGTAACAATAGGGAGTGCTTTTAACGATAAGTATTGCCCAAAGACAATTTCAGCAGTTGGTACGCCATTCGCTGCCGTACCAGCAGAATCAAATTGTGATGAATCATATGCTGTACCCACATTTGGAGTACCAGTTCCTAGTGTAATATTTCCTACTGCTCCCTTATTGCGAGTTGTCCCTTTTGATGTATTGACCCCTACGCGAGTGGATACATCAGCAAATGTCGCACCATCATATAATTCAAAACTATCACCTATCCCACCAACAACATTTTTAATCGCAAATATAGAATCGTTTAAGAATTGCCCTATATTAGTTAAACTTGGTAAATTAAATTCAACAGTTTTACCATCAGTCAAAATACCATTTGTATTTCTTATGATAACAATACCTGGATTAGATTGTTCAATACTTACAACTGTTGCTGTTGGTAACGCTACAGCAGGTTGTTCAATTTCTATTTGTTTATTTGAAGGATCAACTCCAGCAACATAATCTCTAATATCTTGATCATTAATAAGAATTGATGCTATATAACTATCACCACCTACTTGATTTACACCGTTTACTTTGCTGCCACCAATTCTAAGCGTACCTCTAATATCTAAGGCATATTCAGCAGTATGTTTACCAATAGCAACTTTGGTGTTATCAAGATATGTATCAAGTGCTGAATCAGGGTTATTTAAAATAATTTGATTTTCTTGATTTCCAGTAAGAGTAACATCTCTACCAATGATAAAGTTTCCTTTACCATTTGTGGTATGTATTGTATTTCCTTGACCAAAAATGAAATTTTCTGAAACATTAGTTGCAGGAGTAACATTTATATAACCAGTACTTCCACCAGCAACAGTATTATTAAAACCAATCCAATAATTTTTTGATTGTGTTCCTAATGATCCAACACCATAAACAAGAGGTCCACCAGAATATATTTGATATGTTGAATGTGCAGTAGCAGAATCTTTATTTCCTTCACCAATGAAATACGAATTAGTTGATCGCATTTCATTTGGATTACCACTTGCACCACCAATTACAACAGAATTCGCAACAGTTCTGGCACTACTTCCTATTTTATTATCATAACCACCAATATTAATAGAATAACTAGTGCTTAGATTTCCAGATGCATCTCCAATATCAGTATTATAACCACCAATATTTACCGAATATTCTGCGTCAATATGGGTATTATATCCACCAACATTTACTGAATAATTAGCATTTGTACCAATATCGGTATTCTGACCTGCAATATTTGCACTGTAGGAAGCATCAATATCATTATTATATCCACCCAGATTTATAGAATAGTTGGCATTTGCGGTAATTTGCAGACCGCGACCACCAACAGTTGTGTTCCAACGTCCACCCGTCAAAGTATTTGAGTAACCACCAACACTAACATTATTTTCTCCACTAATGTTAATGTTGTATCCACCTAAACTAGCATTACCTGTCGTACTCGCACCAGAAGAAATGGTGACACTTTGACCACCAACAATTACACCGTAACTGCCAGAAAGAGAATTAGATACCCCACCAATTATTGCATTATAATCACCACTTATTGCACTTGAATATGATGAGAAAATTCCAGATGTTGTTGATGCTGATGTGATATCATTATTATATCCACCTATTATAACACCAATATCGCCAGCAAGATCATTATGCTGACCACCAACAATCGCACCCCACTCTGCATCAGCAGTCGTTTCATTAATATAACCACCTGCTATAATGTTATAGTTACCAAGCATATTGTTTTGGTAACCACCAACATTTGTGTTATATGTTCCACCAACAGTTAATGCATATGATCCACCAAAGTTACTACTATAGTTTCCAGTTACATTAGTCCTATTACTAGTAGAATTGGTATAACCACCAATATTTGTAGCGTATTGTCCATCCGCTTTTAAATATCTACCACCAATAGCAACACTATAGTTTCCATCAACTCTACTCTGATCACCCCCAAGAACAACTCCATAGTCTCCATCAACTCTATTAAAGTACCCCATACCAATAGAATGTGCGCCAATAGTATCATTTCTATGATCAGCATTTGCATTAATTTGACCAACTCTAAATACATCACCCAAAGGATAGTATGCCATAAGAGAAACATTTGAAGAAACATTACTAAAACTAGAAAGTGCTTTAGTAGTATCGGCAGAATCAAAGAATGGTTCACCTTGACCTATTTTACTTGTATATGATCCACTGTAATTTCCTCTAAAGATAAATCCACGATTTCCTTCTGCTTCCACAGGTACATTTGGAACCGCGACATGCATACCAATAGGCTTATTACCATTTGTATATGTGATTTGAAGTCCATTATCACTCCACGGTGAATTTTGCAGTAGTGTCCCATCTGGTAGTAATTTAAGATTTTCTCCACTATAGATAAGATCACCAGTTACATAAAGATTACCAACTCCACTTGAAACAGGCACTGCCATTCTTGTTAAATCAGAATCACTACCAATTGTAACATTACCGCCTTGAATAGACATAAAGTTATCATGAGTGTTTGAAAGTGGTATAAATTCTCCAACAGTACCAGCCTGACCAGTACCCAAGTTAATACCAATAGAGCGGTCACCACCAACATTAACATTTTTACCAAAAGCAAAAGAACCTTGAGCCGTACTAGGGAAAGTTATACCTTCACCGAATGCAAAGTTATAGGAACCTGCAATATTATGTGAAAACCCAAGTGCTACTGAATTGGTTGCCGAAACCGTATTTCCAGCAGCACTTGTACCACCTATAGCAATTGATGCACTGCCTGTTATTTGATTTCCTATACCAATCGCGACTGCACCAGTACCGCTTGTAACTTGAGTGTCACCAATAGAAATTGATTTATCACCAACTCCTGTATTGGCCTTACCAATCGCGATTCCTTGCGATGAAGTTATTTGATTACCTTCACCAAAAGCAATACTGGTTAATGCATTGGCACTAACGATATTTTCTTTACCAATCGCAATACTAGTTGTAGCACCAGCATTAATAATTGACTTAGTTCCAGAAACAAATGAACCATCCGCATACGTTTCAGAAGAATCTCCTTGAGCATATGAAGCAGTTCCTTTAGCAATGGTATTTTTACCAAATGCTGTGGAATAAGTACCCATTTCAGTATTTTTGATTGTGCCTGTTACGAAATATCCAGCCCTAAATCTTGCTTTAGCAGGATCAAACATCATTCTGGATTTATCACTATCTAAATCTACAACAATTTGATATTGATCATTTATACTTGGACTTCCAGCCCCCACAGTATTTAAAGCATAATATTGTGCTGACGTATTTAATCTTCCAGATACTTGAAAAAGATTACCTATAAGAGTGGTATCTGTTCTGAAATCAAATGCATGTGCTGGTCTATTAGTACCAATACCAATTCTGGCTCCGATTTGAAATACGTCAGTAACTCCAGGTTCTCTTATAGTAGGTAAATAGAAAACATCATTAATATCATAAGGAGAGAATTGCTTTTCAAAAATACCGCCGCCAATAAACCTTTCACCTTTTCTATACATATTTCCATAGAAATCAATAGAACCATCTTTGTGAAATGATATTAAATTACTATCTAAAGCACCTTTTAAAGAAATAAGACTACTTCCTGGAGTACCCACACTATCGTAAAGAACTGCGTGAACACCACCACCAATTGTTGCACTATCAAAACTATAATCAGATTTGAAAACATTTTTCTGTAGAGTGGATGTTAGTTGAGAGTCATTTAATTCAAGCCCATAGAAATCGTGTGCGTATGAAGTGCCTCTTCCGGTTTGTGAACCATAATTAAGTGTAAGTGACGCTGATTGTCCAGTAGGTTTATGGTAATCGCCACCAATTCTAAAACCTTCTGCAAATATATTTCCAGATTTTGTTAGTGTGAGGTGGTAGTAGGAAGAATCTGCTGTTGGGTCTGGACCTTTACCATTAACAGTTTCTTTGCCAAAATGAATACCGTCCAATGATCCCAAATGATCTTGCCATGTGCGATTTTGTGTTCTTATAAACCCATCATCATTTATAAGCCTACCTTGTCCCGGTTCAGAACTAAGAATACCATGAGGTGTAAGTTGAAGTGAATACATGCTATCAACAAAAATTTTATCAAAATATCCAAGATCATATACCGCTCTCAAACCTTCAAGTTCAGAAATCATTGCACTATCAGAAACAAACTGCCCAATACGCCCAGAGTCGTATAAAATTGAAGAACCACTAATACGCGCTATGTGTGCGCTATCAACACCACTTAATTTTCCACCAATATGCAATCCACCAGCGATTTCCATAGGCAAACTAGATTTCCACAATCCAGGTGCTGGACTAACTTGCCCTTGAAAACCAGATGCATCTGCTTGATAAGTAAAACTTCCTCTACCGTGAATTGGTGAATTGTAACTTCTATTACTGAAAACGGTAATACCAGCACCATCAGCAGCAGCACTATCCATGGCTGAATCTGCTAAAATGATATTCTTATCATTTACAGAAACTGTTGTTGAGTTAATAATAGTTTGAATACCATCAACTTGCAAATCACCTTTGATAATAACACGACCACTATTACTATCAATCGCAGAAGGATCAATAACGATATCTGCTGGACCAGTGATCAATGGTTGATACGATGTTTCAATATGAGCATATGTAATTTTCGCAGAGTCGGACATGAGTTGTCCAACATAAGCACTATCAATATCTGCCCTAGAAATATATGCACTATCAATATCTACTTGACCTATATCCGCACTATCAATATCAGTATGATCAATAAGAGCGTATTTAATGTATGCACTGTCAATCGTTACATCATTGATATATGCACTGTCAATATCAGCATATTTGATGTACGCACTGTCAATCGTTACATCATTGATATATGCACTGTCAATATCAGCATATTTGATGTACGCACTGTCAATTGATACATTATCAATATGCCCACTATCAATATCGGCATATTTAATATATGCTGAGTCAATTGATACATTATCAATATGTCCACTATCAATATCGGCATATTTGATGTATGCACTGTCAATTGTTAGATTATCAACATGACCACTATCAACATCCATAAATTTGATGTGAGCAGAATCGATAGAAACATTATCAATGTGTCCACTATCCATATCAAAATGACGTATATAAGCACTATCAACACGCAAGTTGTCAATATGGGAACTGTCAATGTCGGCAAATTGTATATAAGCAGAATCGCTACGAAGATCATGAATATAGGCACTGTCTGCCTCCAAAAATGTAATATGCGCGGAATCAGAAATAAGCCCTTTTATAACCGCACTGTCTGCATTGAAAAAACGAATATATGCACTGTCAACACTTAGATTATTAAAACTACCAGAATCGCCAACAAGACTTTGGAGTTTTAGATAATCTAATCCGCGACTGTCATCTAGTAATACTAATCTACCATCTTGTGCTATTCCTGGATTATCTGGAAAAAGTGATGTAAAATATTCACCACCAATCGTAGCAATTCTGGATGCATCACCAGTGACATTTACTTCTGGCCCTATACCAATAAAAAGTTTTTTGGATGTTTCAGCATATGAATACGCTATTTCACCTACTTTAAGATTTGATGGGGCATCAACATTTGATGATCGTTTTATTCTTATAGTTGCTGGCATAAAATCTGAACCTTAATTTACACTTCTTTTTGTATTTATATAATTATACAGATCAAAACCCCTCGCCAGCATCAATAGTTTGTTTATCAAATAATAGTTGTGGTTGAAATTGTGCGCTTGTCGCATTAAAAACTAACACATCTCCATTCACTGCACCATTACCTGCAACATTTGCAAGTTGCCCAATATCTGAAACTACTTCAATTTGAGCGATTTGTGGAACAGGAGTACCCAAGGTAATTTTTTTAATAACCGTATTTGTAGAAATAACCTTTACAGTATCAGTCATGATGATCTCCTAATTAATTCTTTTTTAGTAATAATTGACGGTAGATATATAGAACCATAATGCTGAACTGTAAGTTCAACCTTACTATGTTTTGAAACTACTTTATCTATGAAAATCTTTTTTTGTATAGTGTTTGAAGAGACAACTTTTATATTCTTGGTAATCATAATTTAATTAACGCTTGGTGATACAGTGAGTGTCCCTTGAAGTATTCTTTCAATTATTGTTGTGTTGGTAGCAGAATCTTGATAACTCAACTCAACATCATAAACATATCTTCCTGCTTTCATTGTATCTGTTATAGTATTTGCAAGAGATAGTTGTAAAACATTTGGATTATCAAGATCAAGAAATGAAGTTTCAAACGATATCGCAGAAGAGTCGCTTGTTGAATACGATTTCTTTATTTTTCCAGTTGCAGCATACGGTGTAATAGTTCCACCACTGTTTGCATCAAGTTTCTTAAATATTTTTTTACTACCATCAGTTTCAAAACATTCAAGTCTAAGTGTTATATCACTTCCTTGATCAACCATAATATCTTCAGATTGTGCCATTTTTTTTCTCCAGTATTTCTATCCAGCAAATCTTGCTTTTGTTCTATCGTATGTAATTCCAGAAGTATATCTAGTAGCATTAGCATCAAAAAACATAATTCTCACAAATCCAGGGCCACCTTGATTAGTACTAGGTGCTACGCTTTGACCACTAGTTCCTTTTGATCCAGTTCCACCAAACCCATATCCACCACCATTTGACTGTCTAGTGAAAAGATCATTAAAACCCTTCCCTCTTGATCCAATTCCACCACCATGTGTTGTGGTCACTTCTAATATCCAATCTGCTTGTGATACACGCCATCCAAGACCCTCTCCCCTAATATCATGAGAAATGCCTTCAGTGGTAGGAGAACCTGATGTTTGATATCCGGGCGCACCACCACCGCCAAAAATAGATGAACTATAATTAAAACTAGGACTAGTAGTTAATGTTGAGCCATTATTAACTAAACATGCTGATAAATATGAAGTTCCTCCCCAACCACCAGCATAATGTAATTCTAATTTTGAGTTGTCATATATGGTAACTTTATTTCCAGTTCCAGGACCAAATGCATATCCAGATAAAGAATAACCTTGAGTTTCTATACTTCTAGTTCCACTATCAAATGTAGATACTCTATGAGTATTAGTGGATTTTGCAGCCCCACCTACTGTAAGTACATTGCTTCCATTTTTATAAACGTAAGAATTTCCACCATCACTTGCATTACCACTAACTCCTTGAAATCCCCATTCACCACTATTTGATGATCCACCAAGTGCTTTACCGCCATTTCCAACTCTAATTGTAATTACATCGCCCTCAGTTACAGGAATTGGATGTGTTTGTGCATAATCGCCACCATTTCCACCAGCGGGTGCGTTAATGAATGAAGATGAAATTCCACCACGACCAGACCAAGCCCAAGGTCCAATATAACCAGAAGCACCAGCACCTTGTATAAAAATTTTCATATGTGTAAATCCACAATGCTGTGGAATTGTATATGTGTAATCAGATGTTGTTGTTTGTGTTGATGATGCGACAGTATATACAGCATCAAAATATGGTTTTATCATAAAATCACTTAAAGATATTTTGCCTGAAGATGGAACACCAGTACTATTAGATATTCCAGAGTTTATAATTAAATTCCCATCAGATTCTGCGACTAAACTACCACCTTTATAAAATTCCGATAAAGATACTGATCCAGCATCGCTAAATTGATTCTTGATATCAGAAAAACTAAATGAACTATCACCATCTAAGTGAGGATAATTGCTATGTAAACTTGTAGGTTTAAATGTTGTTGGCATTAGACTCTATCTTTTCCCTAAGATATTCAACATCTACTCTTAACTCATTTATTGCCTCTACAATAAGACCCATCATATTGCCATAACGAATTGCTTTATTTTCACCATCAAATTCATAAACAACTTCTGGAAGAACTTCAGAAACTTCATCTGCCATAAGACCAGACATTTTTTCTTCTCTACCTTTATAGTTAAATGTATATCCAGCCAATGTACCAACTTTATCAAGAGCATTATCAATACGTTCAATATTTTCTTTCAATTTCCTATCAGATGCACTATTAAACGCTGTAATATCAGCATTTGATGTAATCGCACCATCAGCATGTAATGTTGATGAGAGAGATAACGAATGACCATTATCTAGTACATCAGACCTAAGATATTTTGGATCAGTTATAGTATTAAGTATCAAAGAAGAGTCAACCCCAGCAGATGATCTTGCCAATACATACGCAGAATCAACTTGAGTTGATAGATTTGTTTCATCAATTAATTTGTGCCACGCCCCCCCATGAGAAAAATATCCCTTACCAGTTCCATGCACATGAGCAAACATACCATGATAAGTTGCTGCTGAAGGAAGATCGCCTTCTGTAGAATACATATTTGCATAAAGAGATTTGCCAGTTGTGATAATATTATTACTTCCCATATTAAGGTCAGCACTCGTAATATCACTTGTTCTTGCCGCTATATAATCACTATCAACATGGGTAGTTACTCTTGCGTTTGTATAATATAGGTTTGTTGAACCTTCAGTAATTTCATCAGTATTATCTTTTGTCAGAATACTTGCGTCTACATACGCTTTTACTGATTGCTGAGATGGTACGTGAATGGCACTGTTTGATGCCATCCCATCTTCATCAAGTAAATCGCTTGTTTTAAGACCATCATTAATACCATAACCTGCTAATGTAGTTGGTTTAAGTGTGATGTTTGAAAATGCTACAGTAGTAGGTTTTGTTAGAGTATTTAGAGTAGAACTATTTATTTTAGTGTAAATATAATTGGAATCTACAAGTGCTTGAACTCCGCTACTTGTCAAAGCCCCAGTATTATTGTAATGTTGTTCTAAGTTTGCCAAGGTAACTTTTGCTGTAGCGAAACCACCAGATAAATTGGTTCCTGTTACTACCAAAAAATTTAGATTACTATCTAAATCACTACTTGTGGCAGTTGGTAAATCTACTATTTTAACCATCGTTTATCTTTCTATGCTATTATAAATGCTCTTACTTGGAGTTGCCATTTTGTTGCTGTTAATACACTAGTTCCCCCAGTATTTTTATCTTGATATATACCTGGTCCACTGGATGCAATTCTAAGAGTTACATTTGTAGCATCTACTACCGCACCGAACCCTTGTTCTGGACCGTCATTGTCCGTACTTGGATGTATATCAATAATATCATTTACAACATATCCACCCTGTGCGTCAATGCATTTAAGTCTATAAGTTATAATATCAGGTTCTACACCTAAACCATGAGTGAAAACATTTTGACCAGAATTTGAAATTCCGACATAAGAACTTACATACTTTTTTACTAGTTTGCCAGAAACGTCTGTGGATATTTGTCTTTTTACTTGTAAAGGAGTCATAATTAAATTATTTAAAAGACCACTATCTGCCTCAAAACTATCTGCAATCATATCGCCAGTAATTGAAGCACCAGATAGTGCGCCACTAAATGTTCCAGTTGTTGCTGTAATTCCACCAGTAGATGTTATAGCCGCTGAATTAATAGTGTTAAATGTTACGCTAGATGTTGAATCAACTTCTTGACCAATAGATATAGAATCAGAACTTCCAATAGTAACACCAGTTCCACCCAAAGCATTAAAATTGTTTATTGATGCTAGAGTTGCCGCTGATAACGTAAGGCCAATTTTACCATTAGAATCAAGGGTAATATCACTATCGGTACTAAATGATCCACGCGCTCTAGAATCTGTAAAATATAGATTAGGGCTTCCTTCTGGAACATGTGAAGTAGTAAACCCAACTTGAGAATCTTTTAAAAGACCATCCAGATTGTGGATTACTGGAATTCTTGCTTTATTAAAAACTCCAGTTGTTATTTTAGTTGTTGGTAGATTTGGAATTCTAGTAGTAGTAAATTGACCACTAGTAATTACACTTGCTGGTAGCGGATCAAGATGTGATGGACTTATTGAACTACAATTAAAAGAAAAAAGACCGCTATTCGAATCATAAGACAATGTAGTATGACTACCGTTACCACCTGCTACAAGACTTAATGCTGTAGTAACGTAAGTTGAACCAGAACTTGCTTTAATCTCATTAATTGCTTGAACCAAATCGGTTTTATTAGTTGTAGTGAGATTATCAGGTTCACCTACATATCCAGACATAGTGTTTGTTGCATTACGCCAAGTTTCTATTTTATCAGTTAAGTTTACTGTAATTTTTCTAGTCATATGCTCATCTTTGCTATAGGTTGCTTATGTTTATTTATAAGGTTTCTAAGGCTAGTTTAAACTCATCCTCATAATATTTTCTAACATCTGGAACCATTCCTTTCATTTTTAAAGGAAATTCTATATTTTTCAATATTTGATCATAAGTATCAATATCTAAATGATATTGAATAAAATGTGGATCGTTTTCCGCTAGTAGATATTTATCATTTAATAATTCAAAGAAATTTTCATCAAAATCTTGAGATAACCAATATGCATAACATATAGCAACAAAATATGATTTTGCTGGTCTAATAGTTTCATCAACATATTCATTAAAGTGTAGTAAAGCATCCCTTACAATATTTTCTTCACTCCATGTCACATCCATTTTATTCAAATCATCTGAATACTCTCTATTAAGTAAGTGATAAACTTGGGACGCTGTTCTCCATTTTCTCATACCAATCCAATAGCCCTTTATATCCGTTACATCCATTATCTAAATCCTTGACATATCGGTAATGTTCTGTTAAACAATTACCGAAATATTTGCATGAAGCGCAAATCGGACTTATCATTTCTTCTTTTTCTTTTTCTGCCCAATCCAAGTAAGATTGAAAAGAATCCAACTCTTTAAAGTATTCCCTATCGTGAACATCAAACTCCAATACTCCAAACTTGCCGTTAGGAGTAATGTAAACATGATCATCCGAAAATGCATTGTATAATCCACTAAAAGACTCCTCTATCTTGTTTGCATTTACAAATTGAAAATCCATTTGATTTTCTAATTCCATCCACTGAATAACAAACTTTTCAAAATCTAAATGCGTCACAGTAAATGCATTTGCTTGATTAATAGAATATGGTTTAATCTCTACTGATTTAACAGCACCACACATATTCAATAATTTTATCATTTCATTTACATTCATCTTTAAAACTTGCGGTGATGCAAGAATAAGAACAGCAATCGGTACTGGACTCATCATCATATTCTGAAATACCAAATTTGATTTCTCTCTTGCTTCAAAATCGTAAGATACTGATAGATAAACATCGTCATCAAAGAAACCATCATGCATCATAGAATAGTTTGTGTTGATATTTATTTTTTTACCATAATACTTTTTAATTGTATTTTTAACATCATAAAAATAATTTTTCTTCATAGCACCAATTTCACCACCATATAGATCAACATGCTCTATATCTGGAATTTGTGAAAGTAATTCATCAAGTCTCTCAATTGAAATTTTTTTCTGATCGCCTAATTGTTCTGAAGTAAGATAACAAAAATCACAGCGAAAATTACAAAAATAAGATGGATTTACAGATACAATCATGCATATTCTCTTACATATTCAGTAACTTTAGTATCCATTCTATTTAAAGAGATTATATCTTTAGCCATAGATTTCATATGTTGACAGTGATCTTCAACCATGTTATGTTGTTTCAAATCTTTAATTGTTTTACGGCATCCATTACAAATTTCAAACATAGGACAGGTAAAACACGAATTTTTAAGACTCATTAAACTCAAATCATTACTGAGAGGTGTCTCAAAACCCCCATTCATTTCATATTCAAAATCTATTGGTTTGTCAAAATCATCACCGAAAGAACCACAAGAATAGTAATCACCTTCTGGTTGAATATTACGAATGCCACTATCACAGTTTCTGGACTGAGGACATATGGTTGGTTTTTTTCTTAACCTATTTAACATTTGTTGAGTATTATGTTCCCAATCACTAAGTCCTGCTTTCCAAATTTGAATATATCTCTCATAAATTTTTGATAATCTATATGGTGCTGACTGAGAACCAGATGCCATAGCATAATTTACCTTACAAACAACATTCATCTTCTTAGCAAGTTGTACAGTCTGTATTACAGTATCTTCATTTTCATCCACAATTACCGCAATAAATGATGGTCTATAGCCTACATGCTCAAGCATCGCATCAGAACATTTCCAAAAATCTTCTTCTGTAAATTCACTGTAATCTCCCTTGAGCCTACCACCGCCATATTGAAATGAAGTCCCAACACCAATTCTATGATGATTAAAGAGTTCTGCCCATTTTTTTGGTTTCATTAAAAAAGGATACAAATTGGTTGTAAGGGATATTGTCGCTGGCATATCATGTTTATCTAAAAACTCTATTAATTTCCAATAGTAGTTTGGCCTCATCATTAAAGGATCACCACCATTTACGATGATAGTTTGCGTTTCAGGAAATCTTTTAAGAAATTTGAATATCTTATTCAAATCAAGTACAGCAGTGTTATCCTCTTGAGTAATTTTAGAGGAAGAACAAAATGAACATTTAAAATTGCATAATTCTGTTGGTTTGATAATTAAGTCCATGGAGAATTCTTTATATTAAAACCAAAATTCATTGTGATTCTTTGCACATTGGGTTTTCTAAAATCCTCAACTCTATGTTGAAAATTTAAATCTTGACTACCTAATATTAAATCATATTTTTTTGGTAAGTGATAACAAGTGACACGTTTATTTTGTCTCATATTTCGGAACATTATTTCACCACCGACTCCTTGTTCCATATCAGTGAAATATAGTAAAAAGAAAACATTTGCACCTTCTCTTAAATCATTATGCCAAGAACTAGAACCATCACATGCTCCATTCCAAATATATGAATATATTAATTTTTTGCTCTCATAACAATCGTCATACTTTGATAAGTATGTATCATACAATAAATCAGCAGTTTTCTTTATTTTGTTTCGCATACCATTCAAATGATAATTCCAACAAATGCTATAACTTTTACAATCATCACCATCATTTAACCATTTTATTTTTGGAATATTATCACTACTCATATTTAACCACTTTAGTTTTGGCATAGTATCATTGATATGAATAAACATATTTTTATTATTTTCCATAAGATATCCTTGGTCTTTCATTTCCATGGAGATTCCTTTACTTTAAATCTAAAAAGCATTGTTATTCTTTCTTGCTTCAATTCTCTTGTATGCTCAACTCTATGCTGAAACTTTAAATCATCACCTACACTTCCCATTACTATATCATATTTTTTAGGTAGATGAAAAGCAGTTATTCTTTTATTTTGTTTCATATTTCTGTACATTATCTCACCACCATTATTCGGTTCTGAGTCTGTAAAATACAAATTAAATTGTAAGTTGCCACCTTCAGTATCATGATGCCACTCACACGAACCAGTGTCCGTCCCATTCCACATAGTATAATAATCCAAGTGTTTTTCGGTTTCCCACGGCAAGTAGGTTTCCCAAAGTAAATCGGCAGTTTTTAGCATCTTACTTTTCATGGAGTGGAAATAATAATTCCACGCGACGCTTTGCCATCTGTCAGATTTATCAGAATTACTTCTCTTTAAGTATAACCATTTTAATTTTGGTAATGTATCTTTTATATGAATAAACATATCAGGATTATTTTCAATAAAACATCCAGAATTTTTATCAATATTCATTTTATTCCCAGCCCACACTTACAGTCATTCTTGGTTTAGAGCCAAAATAAGGTCTAATACAATGTACCATAGAACTATTAAAAACTACTAACCTACCCACTTTTGGTTGTATTCTAGTCTTATTTTTTGGATATTGAAAAATATCAAGAGAATCATAAATATCCAACTCACCACCTTGCCAACCATTATTATCTATATCTATAAAAAATAATGTAATGATTTTAGACTCTGTTCCATCATGATGTGGTTCCCAAATCATATTTTCATTATTATCTTTTTCATACTTGACAATTTTTATCAAATGTGATATAGCAATTTTTTTTACATTTGAATCTTTCACCATCGCAATAGTTTTTGCTTTATTCAGATTTGGAAAGTCATCCATATTATCTTTAATATTTATCGCCATATTTTTTTGCATGTTAAATCTTGGCAAATCCTCAATAGAGGGATTGGCAAAAGAAAACTTGCTTTGTATTCTTTCAAGTTCTTTTTTATTCAAAAAATCATCATAAATTTCTACAGAATTCATCTAATCTTTCCTTTATCATTTCTTCATTTTTATTTAATAATATTTTCATTTCATTGACAATATCTTTACCTTTAAAGCGTCCCACATCAAACTTATCTATGCTATGTGGATTTTTATCATAAAATATATTTCTTATTAATTCTTTGTAAACAAAAAACATAGGAATATCATTCAATATATTCCACAATTCTTTTGCTACCTCGGAAACATTTTCATATGTAGTATATTCACTTATAAAACTTAAACCTATATGTGGTGTAAACAAATTCATTATAAACATTTCTAGATATTCTTCAAACGTATATGAAAAACACTCAATTATAGTATCATATTCATATGCAACATCCCCATATATTGGATTTACTTCAACATCATCCCATTTTCCGCTATAGTTACCATCAAATTGTGTTAATACTTTTGAAGTTTTTATTTTATACTTTTCTTGATATTCTTTACTGGCAGTTTCAGTCGCTGGTAAAACCATGTAAGGATATCTAGTGTCTGCCCATACGTCAAGACCTTTCCATTCTTCCCAATCTTTTCCTTCATTATACCCAACTCTATAGTATACTTTAAATTCCTCGTAAAAATCTTTTAGTGTAGATCCCGGCATCGCTAAAATTAATTCTAAGTCTAACCATAATTCTTTTTCTTTAAAATTATTCCATTTATTAGTTAAATGATCCACCAACTCATAAGTTTCCTCAACATTAAGGTCTCTCCTGTTCGCAATTTTTCTCGCTTCTGGTGATATTGATTGTAAACTGATACTGATAACTTGACGAGTAATATCATGCTCAATCATAAAATCAAGCATTTCTTTTTTCTGTTCCAATTTTAAAGTTTTTAATACCGATAGATTTTCACCAATTTGAACCCCATTATCCACCATGTGCATCATCATTTCTCTATCACGTTCTTTAAACATTCCTGTATTAGCATCACACAAATCAATATGTACACCTTTGAACCGCCCTATAAATTCCATTTCATCCTTTATCACAGCCATAGGTTTTTTTAGAACTTTTGTTCCAGTACCGCCACCCCACTCACAATAAGAACACTTAAATGGGCATCCTCTAGTACTTTCATATATCAATGTTATTCGCTCATATAAGTCTATATTTTTAATGAAATGCTTATATTCTTTGGTAAAATAATCTTCACATCTCTTATATACATTCGTATGTCCAAATGGAAGAGGAATTTTTAAAGAACTACCCAAATAAAATGGAATCTTTTTCTTATCAACAGAATCCTCTAAATACATATCAAGAAAGTATTGAACGAATATTTCTCCTGGAGCAAGAGGGTCTGCAACATAGTCATAATCTTTTATTATATCAGGGTCTTGTTGAGGACCACCCATAACTACTATGGTATCTGAGTCAAGGCCATTTCGTATCCTTTGGTTAATTTTATAATTCCAAACATAATTGGTAAAAAATACAATAGAACACCCTTTAACATTATCCAAACAATCTTGTATTGTAACTTCATTCCATTTGAATATTGGCTCCACCCAAGTAACTTTTTCTGGATATTTACCGTAATCTTCATAAAAACATTTAAAAAGCATCCAATGATAATTAAATTCGGCCCTTGAAGGTATTCCTGTTGGATTTATATAACCTACTTTAATCACCTTTATAGAACTCCATATTCATAAATTGTATCTTTGTGAACCCTTTTAAAACCTTAGACGTATATGGAGTTTCCATTATAGCACTGTCTGGATGGGTAGACATTTTTTTCATTTGAGTGTATAGTGTTTTGGCTGTAGGAACGTAAATAGGTCTATTCTCAATTTCAGTTTTGCAAAATTTCACCATGATTTTATAAAAGTCTATTTCTTGCCTTCTGGTTAAGCAATCTCTATAAATTCCATTTATTTGAATATTTGACATTATTGTATAATTTTTAGTTTTCTCTGTACCAATCCACCCTAACTCATAATCATTATTCACTGCTGTTTTGGGTGACCCAGTAAATTGAGTAGTGTAATCTTCTATCATAGATTTACTATTAACTTCAGATAATAAATTACTTGATAATGGAACACTAAAAACGTACACTTCACTACTCAAAAAATTATCTAAAAAATGAATACATGGGGGTAATTCTATATCAACTGAATAATCAAATACTGTACGGCACACATTATAGTCTATATCAATTTCTTTTATTGGAGTAATTAATCTTTTCGCTCTTGTTGGAAACCTATTTATAAAAGATTGACTTATTGGAGATTTATCACCATTTCCATAAAAAAACATCTCATCTTAATCCTTGATTTTCAATATATCTATGTGTCATCTTATAAACACATTCATCAAAAATTTCCTCTGCATATTTGTAATCGTGTGCCATGAAACACCCAAGAGTACATCTATGGAAATATTCACAAGTAGAGCAATTGTACTTCTCAAGAAATGCTTTCTCAATAGGCTTATTATTGGCCTTTTGTATATCAGTTTTATACATTGCTTTATCTCTTGGCTCTTGAACAAGATTTCCACACAAACACATAGTCCCATCCTCAAGAACTAATTTAGATGATCTGCATGAAACAACATTACGTTCATTTTCTATCCAAGAACGAATAGGTTCAATCTTAGGATAATTATCTATAAAATGTGTAAAAATATCGTAATGTTCTTTATCTGTCGGCATACTTCTTTCTGCTTGACAATCGGGCATGTAGTAATCAGCATAAACCTTAACACCTTTATGATATAGATCATGCATAAAATCTTTTGGATCAGTAAGCCAATATCTTATATTTGATTTAGTTAGAAGAACACCTATACCTTCTAAATCATCCCAAAAATCATATACATTCTCTTTGAAAATTTCTAAGTTTGGTTTGTTAAATCTACCTCTAGGATCATATGAGGTTACAAGTTTTGTAGCACATCCCATATCCCTACACGCTTTTAATATTTCTCTCACATAATCCTTTTTACTAATAACAAGATTAGTTACCCAATTAATACTCACTTCATCAAAGTTATATTTTTTTCCTAAGTTTACTATTCCTTGAGCAAGAGAAATGTAGTCATTCTTCAATTTTTCATCAAAAATTTCATCGGCAAATATTTCGCCACCCATAATATTTAAAACAACACGTTTTCTCATTTCTTTCTCAAAGAATTTTTCTATTGATTCTAATTTATCTAAAACTGTATCAATACCCACAATGTTGTCATGGTCTTGCCAGCAAAATGGGCAAGATAGATTACAAAACTCAAACAAATGAATTGTATATTCTTGCTGCTTATCTCTTTTATCTCTTAAAATAAAATCTACTAAATCCAATCAAACTTCTCCTGCACCAACTCCCCAAGTTAATAGGAAAAGTGGATTTTTTTCATAGGACCAATAATCAAATAAACCCTTTCCATTAAACATATATTCATTAAAATATTTAGAATAATAGGTCAAGTTTTTTTCATCTAATCCATTGTAGTAATAATAAAAATCTTCATGTTTTAATAAAGATACAAAATTAATACCTTTTATATCATCAGTATCATCTTCTTCATGTGATATTACCCAATCTTTCATCTCATCATCTTGGATAATATACATATTATAAAGTGTCAATGAATCTAACTTTTTAATCCAAGTATCAATGACTTCTTTGTTATCATCAATGAAATCTTGATAGCAACCTAAACATTCTAAAGATAGATTTTTTTTCACCAAAAGAACCTCAATAATAAATTCTTCTAAAACTTTAATATTTAATATTTGTGGAAACTGAAGATATATTTTTGCAAGGTTCTCTAAATCATTTCCTTCAACTTTAATATCACAAGGTAACTCTAAGTTGCTTAAATAAACGAGTAATTTCTCACCTTGTAACTCACTATTTTCATAATCAATAATAAAATTAATACTATCATCAGAAAAATATTTTTGTAAATCATCAATACCTAGTGGTGCAGTCACTGTAACATAATTATTCATAATAAAATTATCTCCTATTTCTTGATGAATGGCAATTAGAGTGGCAATTAGAATGGCATACAGATTCAGTATATCCTGCTATATTTCCATCTATAGCAACAGTTTTCCATGCCTCATATAGATTATTGAATAATGTTTCCATATCACCATCATCAATTAAATCTCCAGCGACTATCATTGAATGATCAACATCAGAAGAATCAATGGTGAAACTATGTCTAGGAGTTAAAACGCCCACTCCACTAACACTTATTGCTTTACCTATAACAGCACCACTTCGTAAACTAACTGCATATTTTTGTGTCGCTGATGTACAAGCCGATTGAGCGTCTGAACGTAAGGTCTCTGCTTCTTGTTTTGTGGAAGGTTTTCCACCAATACCATATGAATTCCAATTTGTAAAAAACTCTGAGATAAATCCACCAAAAGTAACACCAGCCCCAGCAGATACTTCGTTGTCTAAAGCATCTCTCCATTCACAAGCAAAGTTTTTTTCCTTTTCTGCATTTTCGGTAGATGCCGTATTGCGTGACGGTATTGGTATATTTCCACCTGGAATACCAGTTACAGTTCTTGTGGCAGTAAATTTTCTAACTCTAGTATATTGGTTAATATCCTTTAATAGAACAGCAAAAATATTTGATGCTGTTATTGGCCCATCCAACAAATCAGGATTTGTTGTCACACCAGTTGTATTTCCATGAAAATAACTTGCTACTGATGCAAATGGTAGATTATCATCACCAAACACAATAGCATCATTAATTTTATCAGTCACAAACTGTCTGTATTTTGTAATTACAGGGTTTTCTGTAATAGGGTCTGATATTGCCATTCTTTATCTCCTAGACATTCTTTGCCAATTCCATCATTAAACTTTTAGGTGCGCCACACACATCACCTTCCCATCCTAATTGGTGACAATCACCACCACAATATTTTGCAACAGGACAAGAAAGGCAATTGGGGTTTCTCATTTTTTCTTCAATAATAGTTCGTATTCTTCTAGGACTATTTATAAGAGTTTTAATAGAATCATCCAAAGTTCCGAATTGAAATTCTGGTGCTGAATTCGGACAACCACTTATTGTACCATCTCCATTTATTGTAAATAATTTTGTTTCACAATCTCTACAAAAAGTGCCACACGTAGTAAGAGTTTTCTCAAACTTAGCATATACATTTTCAAGAAAGTCATTTTCAAACCAATCTCGCGCACCATATTTTTCACTTTGTTGATGCATTTTCAAAAAATAAGCATCTAATTCTTTATTAGATGGAAATATCTCTGATGCTTCTCTAGCATTACCATTATTAGTTAATCTCTCTAAGGATACTTCTTGAACCCCTAATCTTCTACACCATCTCAATAATACAATAGGGTCTTTTTCTAAAGTATCTTTAGTAAGACTAATAAACAAACGTATAGTTACACCATCTGCTAAAAGAGACTTGACGTTTTTATGCCATAAGTTATATTGTCTTTGATTATCAAATCTTATCTTACGGTCCCATGAAGTTCCTAACCTATTCCTAAGTGGGCCTTTTATAAATTCTCTATGCTGATCTTTTAATTTATATACTAAATTGGTTGTGGCTCCCCAACTCATATTATCCCAAAGACCATCACAAGCATCATACACTTTTCTCATTTGCCCTACAGGTACAAGAAATGGTTCGCCACCATGAAACTCTAAATGAATACCATCATCCTTCGCAGGTTTTTCTTCACGAAATCTATGTATCCAATCAACTATCTTATCAGTATTCCAATAAATTTTAGCACCGTTGCTACCAGAGGTAAAACAGTGCTTACAGTTTAATTGACAAGTTTCTGTGGTTTTAAGATATACTGACCAAAACACTATTCATTTTATCCTCTATAAATTTTTCTAAGCCAAAACTCAAAGTAAGTGCTTCATGTTCATTAAATGCTTGGTGAGGGGTATTCGCAGGAATATGTAGTGTTGCACCTTCCTTCAAAGTAAATACTGGTTCACCACCCATAGTATGACCTTCCATTGCTATCGTTTTCATTCCTTCACAACAATATATAACGACATTATCTGGATCAGTATGTTTTTTGAATGAATGAGCATTTTTTTCAGCATAAAATAAATGACATGTTATTGGGCCATTATGATCATACATATCTTCTAGTTCTAAACAATAAGAAAAAATCTCCGAGTTATATGCTTCCATTCTTTCAATTTTTATTGAATTTGTATTTTTATTTGCAAGAGTATCCGCAAAATTTTTCATTAGATGTTCTCTGCCATTTTCATCTATTGCATAAACCATATTTTGTTCATACGCAAGATCACTCGCAATTATTTTTAAGAATTGACTCTTAGTAAGCATAACAAAATCCTTTAATGACTAAGACTATTATAAACTACATAGCCTAAAATGTCAATATGTAATTTAGAGTTTAAGGACACACTCAATCATTTTTTCACCCTCAAAATCATTACTTTCAAGAGCGAGACCTACTAATTCTGCACCATTAAACTCTGAACTAGCAACACCATCACGCCAAGTATATACTGCCTCACCTTTTCTAATTTGACCATTTACTCTTACGGGAACCCTACCTTTAAGTGCAAGTGCTTGTCCTTCTGCTTCTGCATTCATAAGAAATGCTGGCTCTGCTGAAACGACTCCAATTGGAATACCAGAAGTGGTACATCTTGTAGTTTCACCAGTTGGCCCAAAATTTACCATCATAACAGTGCCTATTGGATAATCTTCATCTGTGGTATATTTTTCCGCAAGGTCAGCAAAATTAGCAGATGTAGCATTACCATGAAAAGTTGTTGCGTACATATTTGCGTATTTAAACGATGAACTACCCACACTGTAAGAGTTATCTGTGTCTGGAACAATATGCCCACCGTGATTTATTTGACCATTAAATGTTGATGTAACAGAAAGAGCGGAAGTCCCAACAGTAACCGTATTGTAAAAAGTACTAGTTCCATTATATACTCTTGTACCAGTGTATGATGTGGAAACATTATTTCTTACAAGAGATGGGTCCATTGCTTCTAATGGTATTGTAGTACCATCAGTCACTATTTTACTAGCAGGAATATCAGGTATTCTTCCTATTAGAAAAGTTCCCCTATTAATTTTACTAGTATGTAAAGATGGAATACGATCACTATCAAATTGCCCAGCAGTGGTTTGATTTGCAGATAGATATGGTAATCTAGCAGTTGCTAATGTTCCAGTTGTTATAACCCCAGCATCTATTGCTGGTATTAATGATGGATTAATAGTTCCAGTTGTTAATTTTCCAGCATCTAAATTAGGAATATCGTTTGCCGTGAGTGGATTACATGTGAATGTAAATACCCCACCACCAATACCTGCTGAATCTGTATAAGATAAACTTGAATATGTACCAGACCCACCAGTTGATAATGCTAATGCAGTTCTTGCTAATCCTTGCACTTCACCATTAACAGCAAATTTACTTTCAATTGAATTTACTGCACCGACAATACTTCCACTATCAGTTGTATTTAAATCATCTAAATCACCTATATAAGTTGCAGTAAGGTTTGTTTTCATTCTCCAAGCATTTACTGAATTACTGAGATCAACATTTTCTAATCTAGCCATTAGTGTCACCTAACTTTCTGGAAATTTCTACAAGCAGATTTTTCATATCCGCTACTTCTGATTTTAATACTTGAAATTCTTCTTTTTCTTCTCGCATTTTTTTCTTTCTTGCCTTCGCTTTTTCAATTTCTACAAGATCACTATTAATTATAGCACCAGATTCTAAATCTTTGACATAATTTTTTTCACCTTGAATTTTAGAAAATAACATATTAATCACCTAAACTTATTGCTCTTAAATCACGGATGGCTGGAACTCTAGAAGAATTTGTTGACTTCATTACTATTTTTAATTTAAATTTAGTAAAATCTGGCATTGTGCCTGTATCACCGCCAATAGTGTAAATATATTCTCTAAAAGTAACAAAGTCATTATCACTTGGCATAGGAGTATCTATCTTTGCTAAACTCCAAGGAACACTATCAAATTCAACATCACCCATTTGTGCCTTATAATACAACTCAACTTCGCAAACTGATGGCCTATTAATACCAGCAAAAACTTTCAAACCATTTGCTGGAGAGAGTAATCTTACAGATTTTGTGATATGTTTTGCTGATGCTGAACCGTTCAAGGGATCAGTCTCTGCCTTATATGTTTCATATCCAGAAGTGGCTACATCAAGAACAACCTTACTTCCACCACTAGTTGCTTGTGAAACTGGACTATCAATAATATTTTCAATTAAATTAACAGATGCTCTTTGCAAATCAATAACAGGAGAAACAAAATTAGATGTTGTTTCCATATTACCGTACACAAGAAGTGAAGAATGTCCCATACTACCTTCTCTAGTTGAGTGTGCAATTGATCTTGGCGCAGCATAATAATTATTAGTTTTTGTTATGAATGGCTCTGTATTATATTGCACGTATGGGGATTCACTACCAGCATAAGATTTTCCACTAATACCTTTATGTGTAAAATTAATAGATGAACTTATAGGAGATAAGGTTTCAATATTAGGCCAAGCCAAATTGTAAGAATATTGTGGCGTTATTGTTACGTTAGTTCCACCAGTTATAATTGGGGATAATGGTGTACCAACCGCTGCCGTTCCAGCAGGTGTGGTTATTGTAGAAGCGGCAGAAACAAATGCAAAACTATTCGCATCAACTTCTGTTACAGTATGTGCTGTTCCACCATTATTAATAGCAGCACCGTATGTTGCATTGACTACTCCAGATATTACAACACTATCACCAACAATTAAACCGTGATTAGGAGCATTTACCTTAACTGTTGTTTTATCAATAACTGATGTTGGTGCGCCCTTACCAAATAAGGTAATAGGATTGTTACTTAAAACTCTTACAGGAACATTGGCATTTTTGAGAGTAGCGATACCGCCAGTTGTATCAAAAGATGCTCTTTCCAATTTGAATTTCATATCTTCCCATTGCGCTGCTTCCCAAGTTACACTGTTTTGTGATTTAAATAGTGATCCTAAAAATGGTTGTCTGTTTATTTTTTCTTCTGTAGTACCTAAAACGAATTCACCAACCTTTGAAGTATACAGTAAATAATCAGTATTATCCGTTAAACAAACTATAGCATAGTCAGTACTATTACCTTTTAAATAAACTGGTTCATCAAACGTAAATACTGTTCCAACAGTAGCATCAGCACTTATAGAGACTTGAGCAGATGTTAGTAGTTTTTGAGAACCAGGAAGAATTACGTCAGAAGATGGATAACCATTTACCATTGGTCTTATTTGAACCCAAACAGGCATATCAGAACTTTTTTGTTTAAAGTACAATGTGACTCTACTAACGAATACTCCAGTTTGTTCATGAACTGTAAATGATTGTGCAAGAGGATCAATTCTTACAGTATTTTGTCCAGTGACTTCTCTGGTAACAGTTTCAGATGATGTGCCAACAACTTCTAATACTCTAGTTGTTTCAACATCCTCTTGTCTGGTATCCAATATACCAGTAGAAGTAAATACTCCAGATGCAGTGGTTATTGCTTTACTATCGTCTATGCTTGTTATATCGGTTAATTTAAATTCTACACTACCAGTTTTAAATCTAATAGTATTTGTACTTGGAATAAAAAATGATCCTTCAATTTGACCATTTCCATCACTATATAACTTGGATGAAGTATTAGGATGAGATGTTGAGTTAACTTGACTGTTGCCATATTCTGTTTGTTTATGCGAGTTATACGAATTAAATGATTCTTGCTTAACCCAATCAGCAACAGAAACCCCATCAAAAAATGCGAACATTTCAGTATTTGGTTGAAGACCAGATGCTCTGAAGAAAATCATTTTAGAACGCATAAATGGAATAAATGCCCATTGTACGAGTCTATCTCCAACAACTTCATTAACAGTACTGCTTCCAACAATCCTATTTACGACTGTGGTGTTCGTTCTTGCAATTCCTGTAGTAGTTCTTCTCCAATGTCTACGACTTGTACCAAATGCTCCACTGCGAGTAGTAAATTGACTTACATCAGTAAATGCTTCTTCACCTGTGACATTTGATTGTGATGTTTGTGCGCCAACTTCAAGCCCATTTAGGTCAGAACCACCCCAATTCCATTCCCATTCATTCCAAAGAACTGCTGCATCAGTATTAAGTCTTGTACCACCATCAATCATATTATCAGCAAGATATTCAATTTCTTTCCAATCATCACTGGCTGGAGACATTTTAACATGCCCTCTAAATCCTATAACCATAAATGGATTAACATTTTCAGTTCCAGATGCCAAACTCTGTTCTAAATAATCAGTATGTGTGTAATCTAAATAAATATTATCACCAACTATAGTAGTTCTAGTAGAAAGCGCATCATCATAAACTAAACCAATATTATTTGCGCTAAATTTTGGTCTTGCAAATTGTTCTTGGGGATCAATTGACCCTTTATATTCTTGATTTTTTACATCTATATGACTTTGATCAGAGAAGTTATCTGCAACGAAACCAGTTTTGGTTCTAGGGTTTCCATTTTCATCAAACACTTGAATATTTTTAGTATCAACTTCAAGTAAAGAAAGTGTTACTTGTTCTTCTAAGTCATCCACTCTCTTATCAATTTTACCAATATCGCGCATAGTGTATCGTTTGTTTTCAATCATGCTGAAAGTTAAATCTTTACTATTCAATGTGTATGGATTAACCCTCACGCGATAAATTTCCATAGAGTTTGATGGAACATCTGGAAATTTTGGTTCAAATGATGGAGTTCCTTCAATATACTTAAATTCTCCAGATTGTTGAATTATTAATTTATCATATCTTGGTAAATAATATTCAATATCTCCTGTCATAAGAGATATTGGTTTTGGAATTGCTGGAACTCTTGCAGACGAATGAGTGAAATTATTACCACTTTGACCTTTAGATGGTCTTAGATCAATAATATCTTTTAAATCAACTTCTGAACCATCTTCCATAACATATGTTGGAATATTATCATAGGTAAACCCAGCACCAACATAGGAATTAGGTGCAAAGTAATCTCCTTGACCATGTTCAAAATATGTAAATGAAACCCAAATTGTAGTGTTATCTAAAGAGTGACCATTTTTTAATCTTAATTTTCCAGTTTCATAAAAGGCATCTCTCTGCCCGTTATCCAATATAAATTTATCAGTAATAATATCACCAGTTGCATCACCATATCTAATTTCTGGAACAGATATAATATCAACTTCATTTAAATCCACTGAGACATTAGTAGCACCAGCAGTCCAAGCAACCGTATAATTTCTTGTTCCAGTTTGTTTTGTTTTTGGTGCAAGAGTGGCAGATGCTTTATATACATAAGCAATGATCGTGAATGTTTCATCTACACTTGTATCGGTAGCAACTAAACTATTAACTGTTGCTGATGAAGAGTTAAGGCTTCCACTAGTCACACCATGCGATTGAATAGTACCAGAACTATTAGATACAATCCAATCAGATATATCAGAGAAAACTTCACCAGATGCACAAGTGAATGTTAATGTTGTAGAACCAGCAGACAGTGTTGCTGCAAATTTCTTCTGCTGATAAATTGATAAATTTGTTACCGCTTTCGCTCTTGGATTTGATACTGAAAAAAGAAGTCCTTTATTGTTTGCACCATGAATAATAGACCTAGAGTTTTGTTGATATATGTTAGCATAATCGCTAGTAGTTAAACCAACACTCTTTGCGTCAGTGGAAAAGAATTTTGTAGAGTTCATTTGAACATCAAAAATATAAAGTTTATACGCCACCAAAGCAACACCAGAAGAGTCTACTATTTCATCATATTTTTCAATTGCTCTAACTCTACAACTACCAACAGTATTACCACCCCAATCAACACTATCCTTAATGTGTACAACACCAAGTTCTGATATATTTGGAATACCTTTTAGACCAGAAACCGAAATAATAACATAATGCCCATATGCGGCCCCGACACTATCGTTTGTAACAGTTTCAGTTGTGGTTGATTTACTTACAGATAAAAATGTAGGGAGATTTTTCTGTATCTTGTAACCATTAACATATGCTTTACCGGGAGAAACCCTTAGTTTAATATTCGCCATTATGCGCTATCCTCGAATCTTATGAAAAACGGTGTAACTGTGTAATCTCCAGACTCATCATTTGTTCTAACCGCCATTAAATCATTAATTAAATTATATTGATCTAATCCAGTAACTCTTTCTGCTATTTTTGAATTCACAACATTAGCAACATACACGAATGTTTGTCCTGATGTTATAAGGTCTTGAGTCGTAAGTACTAATTTAATTCTAAATCTATCTGCACCAGGCGCAGTTTGGTTTGGGACACTACCTTGATTATCATATAAAGTAACATCATCATCTACTGTGACGATATCTTGTTCTACCTTAAAGCCAACAACCTTTGAAATATCATTGGTATATTTTGAAAGTATTATTTCTTGTTGAGGTGCGTGAACAAAAAAACCTTGTGTAAAAAAGTCTTGATTTCCACTTGAAAATTTGGTTCCAAAACCATATGCTGGATTAATTGTTGTATTAGTTGTTTGTACTATCAAACGAGTTGATCCATTATTCTCAACTAATTCTTCTGATGGAGAAATATTAATAGTTTCAGTTGAAGATGTGCCACTAAGTGTATTTGTATACTGAACATATAATGTGTCAGGGTCTGGAGATGATGCTAAAACAACCTCTAATATTTTTATAGTTACTCCAGAAGTTTGTCCTACAAAGGATTTACCAACTAAAGAACTTGAATTGGCTGGTAGTGCATTTGTAGATGTATCCAATTTAATAAATCGGTATCTATTATTAATTGCAACACCACCAGCAGAAACCGCTGCACCTTCTTTGAAGATGTTTTTACCAAAGCGATTGACTCCTTCTTGGATAATCGTTTGGAGTTGGGTCAGTTCTCTTGCTTGTAATGCCTTTTTATTGTTAAAGAGAATACGTTGAAAACTTTTATCTTCATCGTAGTCATCCCTATAAACATTTGCAAAAGTATTTGTGGTGAATGTCTTAACCATTATAGTTTCTTTCTATCAAGTACAATTGTCTAGTTTAATAACTATTTTAATATCTTCAGTTTGATTGGCAACTCTAGCCACCGCTGCTCTATTATCTATGTATAAAACATCACCAGACCTTGGATGTACCTCTGGTTTAATTTTAGAAGAGTTGGAAGATATGACTCCACTTCCAGACCCACCATCTTCATTAACAGTTTCACCATCAACAAACGAAACATAGCCCGTTGAATCAAATTGATGATAAAATAGATTGCTATCAACTACGTTGTCAAGAAATGCTCTCGCCCCACTTGTAGCACCTACAACATATCTATCTTTAGTAAATCCCACACTTGGTGTTACTTTCATTTGATATAGAGTATTTCCAGAATTGGAATTAAAGTGTTTACCAGTTGATCCATGAGAATCTTTTAAGTTTTTCATAATTCCAATTTGTCTGAAGTCTTGTCCAGTTATGAAGTCTGTTTGATTTCCAGTAATTTTTGAATTTATCATTATAGACTTAGCACGTAAATCAACAGAAGCATTCGCACCAATACCTCTTGCATTTGAAAATACAGGTCTAATTGAGGCTGTTGAACCTGTAGCATGTATAGTTGTTAATATTGCACCATCTAAATCATCTTGGGTATGGAAGGTGCTAGAGTCTGATGCAAACATTACTTTCTTTATCACACCACCACTAGTTGTTACCAATATGTTACCGTCAAGTACACCATTAACTTGTACTCTACAAGAATCTGTATAATTTAAACCACCACTATCTACAATAAATGAAGTAATTTCGCTACGTCTTGCGGTTTGTTGGATAGCGTATTGTTTATTCTCAGCCCCAGTTGAATTCGAATCAACACTCTCTATGTGTCTGATGGGCATCCAATCTTGGGTCATATAATAATTAGCCTCTAAAGGAGAGACACTGTATAAAAATTTCCATCTATATCCATCGGATGTGCCAATTACATGATTATTTTGTCCAGTTGGTTTTATAGTAGATGGTACTGTTGCACCAACAGAATTTCTACCTGTTACCAAACAAATATAAACATCTTGAGCATCAGTCATAACATAATATGGAATGCCATCAGAATCATATTGATTCATAGTTCTTTCATCATCATATTGAGCATAAGTCACACCACTTGTCCAATTTTGTCTTTTAACAACAAGTGATGCGGAATTGATTTTTATTATACTCTGTAATCCTTTTCGGAAATCATTTTCTTCATCAACATCTTGTCTTGGTGCTGGTGCTAAATCACCACCGTTACCCCAAGATTGAGATTTTGATAATCCTAGATAAAAAGATGGACTAACACCAGTAGTAATATTTTTCAACACTGGTTGAATTAGTTCTTGCTTGAGGGTTTCCGTTACAATTGATGCCATATTATTTCCTACTTTAGATTAAAGCGTCCTTAGTTTGCTGTATTGTTTTTCCCTTAATATCACTTATAAGAGTTGAACCTATACTATACTTTGTATTTATATAGTTAGAATCACCTTTACAGTCACAAAACTCTTTAATTGTTCTATATCTTGGTGATGGGAAATTAATAGTATTTCCTACGCTGTCATAAGGAGCATTTGCCGCCGCTGATTGAAAACAAAAGTTTTGAACAGTAAGTGTTCCGATATTAATACTGTCTAAACTATGATCTCTAAAATGATTACTAGATGAATAATAATCTGAATCTATAGATGATTTTATTTTTGTTAATGGTCTATTATTTACTCTTTCATGAGTAATAAGACTTGGACTAAATCCAGTTGGCCCATACATATTACCAATAGAAGCGTCATACGACAACCCCCACTCCAACATTCCAGACGAGTCATCTATGTAAAGAATTTTATCTGGATCAAACGCACCACTACTTGCTTCTATTACAACACAGTTTCCAGAAGGCACAATCGCAGTGCAACTTAAAGGAATATGTTCCATAGAAAATTTATGACTTGAATCCTCTATTGCCAGATCAGGATCAATTGTGGGTGTTGGAGTCTCCGACTTTATAGTTACTGAATTATCAGTATTAATTTCCATTTCTGCTGCAAGATGAAATCCTGCTGGATGTACAAATTTTCTATAAAAATCTTCATATTCTCCAAGTGATGTTTTTGATTTAATTAGAACCGAAAGTACTTGATAAACTCCACCATCTTGAATTACTTTTGTTGAGTGTGGCCCGATTTCAGAAGCACTATCCCCAACCATAAATAAATCTTTTTTAGGATATATAATTTCACTAGTATTATCATTATAAAATGATCTGAAAAATCCTTTCGCAGAGTACAGTGAACCTTTAACTCTAAAAAATTTTGCAAAGTTTCTTAAAACTTCTCTTGGTTCATTGAAAAATTCTTGGCCCATACCCAAAGCAAATTCTTTAAACATATTATCAATATATAAGAGATTAGTTGTTCCTATATCTCTAATATCATATAAGTCTTTGATAACATCATTAAACTGACCATCAGAGTCCATATAATCATAATAGGTCTCTATAAATGTTATAAGGTTTGGATAAGAACTAGCAAAATATTCTGGCAAAATGTCTTTTACCAAACTAGATTTTATGATATGATCAATTCTATTTTCTTTCATTTTATAATACTATCTTTTGGTCTGTATTTTCTATATTTCCATAAGACCGTGATACACCCGTATCCAATGTAAGGATATAATTTCTTAAAGGGGATATGACTGCTTGATCTTGTGGGACTACTGATACTTTGATTTCTGACAAGCCACCAACAATGGATGTTGGAGCAAAGGTATTAATTGTTAGTACGCCATTAAGATTATCATATGAACCTATGCCAGTTTCAAGAATAGTTCCAGTAGCGGGAACAAAAATTTCTATTTTATTTGAAGATAACTTATTTCTAAAAATGCAAACGCTGTTTCTATAAACAAATTGTGAAGATTGTATAGTATGTGTAGTATCGTTAAATGATGCTAACGGAATTGGAAAATTCAAAGAATATGAATTGATGCTCCCTAAAATTGGTGAGAATCTTTGTTGAACTTTAATATCCATTTTAGAAGATAATATGGAACGATCAACACTATCAATACCTGTTAGTAATGGAGACCTTCTAAATTTATTTTCAAATTTACCTAAATTGTTTGTAAAATATGTTGAAATATAACTATCAACTAATGTTTCTAAGGTTGATAATGTTGATGATGTTAAACCATTATTATAATAAAATTCTGTGGTTGTTTCAACATATGTGATTTGTGGTTCTACGAATACGTTGCCTATAGACATAATGGATAAATTATCAGTAAACGATGTTTTTATTTGATTTTGTGTAGATGTTTTTATGTCATCGCTGGTTCCATCTGGAAACTTTAATGACATATAAACTTTTCCATAATCTTTTGGAATATTCTGTTCTCCACCCCAAACTGCTGCGTCTGTAACAGTAGGAAACTTAGATAATATCATACCTTTATAATCTAAAGGTGTAACTAATCTTTGCTGAGAAGAAAATTGTATAGGTGCAAGTTTTTTAATTGTCTCAATAGATTCTCTGTCTGTTCCAGAATGTGATGCTATTTGAGTACCAACGCTAATGTTATAACTAACACTGTTTACCACTAAAGACCCTATCGCAGAAAATGTAGTAGAGCCGTTTGCATCTGGTCCAGAAACTACATTATATGTCACTAATATTTTTCCACCAACAGGCGGTGCTTTTCCAAAAGACACTCCATCTCCAAAATTAAGTTCATAATGACCATTAGGAGATTCTTTTATATCGTAATATTCTGTTGTTGCTGTGACTTCAATAGCATCCTCTAAAAAAGTGTAAGTAGTGTAGAGTGATGTTGTTGGTGTATCATACACTCTAACATCAAGAGTGCTTGTATCTATATTTTCATCTGGAATGACGTATGTTTGATTTGTTGACAGAGAGTCAACTAAGAAGGTTTTTGTTTTTGTTGTGCCTTCATAAACTAATACATTTTCAAATGTATAAAGACCACTTAGATCATTTGCTGTTACTGCTGCCCTACTAGAAAATTCGTATGATCCTGTGTCATTTGAGGCTGTGAATGATGTTCCTATAGGTAAAGTTATTGAGGACGGTCTGCCCCCAACCCCCGATAAATCTATGGATGCTGTTATTGTTGATTTTGACGCATTTTTTGATTTTGGTCTATACCCAAGACCTTCAGCATGAGATACTACAGATGATCTTAATTGTGCAGTGTTTAGAAAAGACTCATTAGTAGCAAAGTTTGCTATCAATCCATTAAAATGTGTATTATATGCCAAAACATCTAAAATATTTGATAAGCCTGATGTTTCAAAATCATAGTCACTAAACTCAGTACTATTCGCAAGATAAGTTTTTAATGATGATTTTATTTGATCAAAATCTAATTGAGTTGATGTAATATTTGTTGCCATTTATCTTAACCTTGCAATATCTGTTTCTAGTGTTAATATTTCTTTATTATTGATAACTTGAAAAGTAATAATTACTGAACAAGAATTATATTGACCTCTTATACTAGCAGATATATCTAAAACTCTTACTCTTGGTTCATAATTCTCAATCACATCTCTTATTTGATTTTCAATATCAGTTGCATTAATATCATCCGCTAAATCAAACAAGAGCCTTACAATATTTCCACCGTAAAACATATTAAATGGTTTCTCATAATGATTGGTCATAATCAAATTTTTTACTGCTTGTTTTACAGCCGCCGCATCATTTTTTTTGAAAATATCACCGTTTTTTCTTTTAGTAAAGGATAAATCAATATCACTATAAGAAGAAGTTTTCAAAGTTATTTGAGATAGTACTCCTAAATTTTTGTCTTCCAGTGATAAGTTTTTTGCCATCTAATTTCTCTTTGTTTTCTTTTATAGTATTTATAAAGTTTTCATCTAACTTGAAGTGTAATCCTCACCATACGCATCAACAATATTCATTGAATCTGCTATTTTTCCAACATCTTGTTCTGGAATTTCTACTAAATCTGTTGAACTAAGAACATTATTGTTCCATAGTGTTTCTAAATCCATTTTAAAAAATGCTTTATAGTTGGATGGTATTTTTGGAGTACTTATTGCAATTTGGGCATGATGTGACTCATTATTTGGGTCTAATTTATCATAGTATAACGACATTTTATCGTACTGAATATTATCTTTAAGATATACCGCCAAATCATACGTCTTACTTAATGCTACTTTTCCAGTTGTAACAGAAATTAATTCATAAACTATTGCTCTACCAGTTTGTTTTAAGTCATTAATACTTTCGCTCTCTACAACTTCTTCTGGTCCTAGTTTGTAAATACCTTCTGCGACATTTAAAGAATAACCATCAAACTGATCAAGAGTTTGATATAGATCAATAATTCTAGCATGAGGAATAAGATTCCTTGCGATTGCTCTCCTATCCTCTAAGGCAACTATGTGTGAAATAGTTATTGGGTCACCTTCAGTTGCAGAAAATTTTGATATTGAGGTATTATTTGATAATTTTGTACTTGAGTTAATTACAGTTAGTGTTGATGGATTAAATAATGGATTTGGTATCAACTGGTGATGCTTATCTTTTTCTGCGGCCTCTGAATGTAATGTTCTAGTAATTCTAGACTCTCTTCCATGCGGCCCAATATCTTTAGAACCCGATACTGTATTTTCTTTTTTATTCACCATTCTTCCTAATTCGGTTGGTGCGGGATCACTATATGTAGGAGATAAAACTCCTTTACTCACTTGCCTTAAAATAAATTTACTGTTTTGTAAATTATTAGAGTTTTTAAGTTTTGATCTTACAGAACTTATTGTTAAATTGTTTTCAGTAATCCCACCAGTTGGAACAGATAAGTCTATTGAATTATTAATACCACCATCAGCATCAACGCTACATTGTCTAATTCCAAATCGAGTTTCTGATAATATTCTTTTTATTTCAGAGTCTACTGGCTGTGCAGTTTCGTCTAAATTTGCTGAAAAATTTGTTTGCCTTTCAAATTTTTGATCAGATGGTTTCGCACCTCTACCAGGAGTTGCAACTCCTGCCTTATTTGCAAATTCTGCACCAGAAGCATTCCCAGCCAAATAACCTACAAATTTTCCGTCTGCTTTGGCGTTATTGGTTATGTATAAATTTTTAGTTTGAACAGTTTCATTAACAAAAATATTCTTAGAGTAAGTTATCATATCTTTACCACCAATGGTTCCAGCAGTACCAATACAAGTCATATTTTCGGCAATCATATTAATATTTGGAGAACTTATCGCTAAATCTGTTTCTGAGGTAAACGTCAAAGAACCTTTATGTGAATAATCACTAGAACCGTCTATAATATTTGTTAAACTACCTTTTATAGCATTTGTCACATTACCTAACAAAGTATTAGTAGATTGTTTAAGAACTGTCACTGATTTGGATTTTTTTATATATTCTCTCATCACACCACCAATAGTTTTTGTGAAGGAACCCACAATATCTAAAACTTTTTTACCACCTACATTGATATTATAGTCACCTTTTACATTTAAATTGTAATCACCAGTAACTGTCATATTCAAATTTCCAGTATACAAAACTGTACCGTCACCCTCAATCGTCATCGTGTGTTCGCCACTACAAATATCAATTCTATTACCAGTACTATTGATAATTATAGTACCATCTGGTTGTATGTCAACTCCAGCACCACAAGCATGTTTCAAAAGTATTCTCTCTCCACCCGGCGTATCATTTACTTCAATTACGTGACCACATAAAGACTCATCAACTTGAACTTTGGAGTAATCATAATCATGAACTGGTTGGTAACCCATACCTTTTCCAGGAATACCATTTTTAATATTTAAATTATTTGTATTTTCACCTCTAGCAGATTCATTTATAGAACTTTTTCCAGTATATTCTGCTTTTGGAAACTGATTTGAGGGATCAAGAAAACCTTTTCCAACGCCTTGATTTTCATTGGCAAATGGAAAATTCTTTTCTCTGGTTATAATATCATCTATCTCTGTTGTCATATTTTACCCTCTATTAAGTTTTGCCATGCTGCCTTGACTCCGTTCCATTTCAGCATATCTTGCTACAGTTGCTGGATCACTAATTTGAACTAGTATTCTTCTGCTTGTGCCACCCACTATATGTTCCCATATTTGATAAACATTTGTGTCAAACCCCTTTTCGTAGAACTGGTGTCCAGTATATTCAGTGAATTTTTTTCCAATTGGATATCGGCTTGCATCTTTCCAATCTTCAGTTACATATTGAAAATCATACATTTCTGGATAGGATGCGTGTTGAGAAAATCCTTTTGATTCTGCAAGATACTGTGAACCCACAAAAGGACCATCTCGCGCATTCGCTTTAGGTTCAATAACTTCTTGAGTCTGTGGAGCAACTGCATTTGATACTGAAACATCTCTTATACCAGTTGCAATTACTGATGGACTTATAGAACTTTTTCGTCCTTCAATGCTTAGATTTCTTTTTTTAAAATGTTTAAATACGAAATTTTCCATAGATATTCCCGGATCAATTTTATTATCTGGATCAGTGTCGTTATGACCCCAGACTTGACCTCCTGAGTGAATTGAATAAAACGCCCTTAAAAAGTTTTTGAGTGAAGCCCATTGTGCGTTATTTATTGATGAACTATTTGCGAACTTATCTGGATTTTTAGTTCCACTGGCGCAATTATATCCACCAACAAGACATATACCGACACTAAAATTATTATGCCCCCCAGTTTTAGCATGTGCGCCAACTTCGTTTAATGGTCTACCCCTTTGTAATGACCCATCTCTACGAATAACATAATGATATCCTATACCAGAAAAATCTCTAGCCTTGTGCCACTGATCAATTTCTTCTGCACCGATATTTTGATTAATATATGTGGCACTCCAATGAACAACAACCTCACTGATTTCCCTTGTAGCACCTCTAAATTCTGATATTATTTCTTCATAAGAATGAATTCTTGTGAAAGTATATTTTTCATCTGGGTTTTTCCATGCTTGTTCAGTCTTAGTTGATACCCTATTACCCAAAGTTTTCTTTTGTACTGATAAACTACCAGAATTAACCATATTTGTAATAGATGGGTCTAGCAAACCAATCGTGTCTTGTAAAATTGATATGTTATCAAGGGGGAACGCTTTTGAAATCTTTTCTGATATTAGTCGCGACACTATATCGTTTCTTCCATCTAAAACATTTTGTAATGTTTCTAATTGTTCTGATGCATTCAATAGACCTTTAGATAATGAAGTTATTTCATTACTAATAACAGGATTGGTATTTTCTAACAATCTATTTATAATTCCACCCTTTACATCTGCTAAATTATTATTAATTTGAGATTCAAAATCGGAAGCGGCATTTTTAAACTTATCTTCAATTCCACCAATCCCTTGTGCGACTGTACTTAAACTACTCAACATATCAGTTACTGATGAAAGAGCATCTATAGAATTTCCAGTTAGTTCACTTAAAGCACTAGCATTAGGTAGTTTTCCTATTACGGACTCTAAATTGGCGGCAATTGATGCTGGCGCAGGTGAAGTTATTATTTGGTTTAATTGTATTGGAGTAGAAGATAAATCCGAACTCAACCCAGTAAGAGCCTCAAGTATAACAGGCCCAGAAGGAATTTTTTGTAAATCTGAAAATCCTTCAAGTTCTGAAGTTATTTTAGCAACACCCAAATTCTCAACTAAAGAGTTTGGGTCTAAGTAATCAACCTCTTGAACTAAAGATTGAATTCCACCTACAATCTCATCAACCTTACCCCCAAGTGGTGTAGACCTAACATTTGTTATATTTTTAGCAGAAGTTAAAATATTATCAGCAGTCGCAGATAGATCAGAAACATTTTTTAAATTACTTAACGCTTGATTTACTTGAGAAAAATCTATACTATTTGTTAATGGCATCTATTATTCTCCTGCTTGCGGTTCATATTCATCAACTGTTGTTATATAAGTAGCAAAAACTTCTCTTGCAAACTTAAATCTTTCTGGATGTGAACCCAACTTTGGTATTTCATATTTTCTTTCCCATACCCATGCAGAATCTTTTATAGTTTTGGCATTTTTCATTGCAGTATAAACATGCTTGTGAGTTCCCCGTAATTCCACCATAACAAATTGAAGTTGTGTATCTAAATCATCCCAAGTTAATCCATTTGTATCTGCAAAAGAATGAAGTGCTTTTGCTCTCACAGAATTCCATTGGGCGATACCTATACTATCACTACCATCTCTACCGTCACCTGCATTTCTTGCCTTAGTACTCATTTTTGGTGTAGATTCAACCATAAAATTTCCAACTATTCCTGCTGATTGTTCTGGGGAAAATCCTTGACTTAAAAAATAATGATATGATATCTCTGGATTACTACCACCAGGTAAGTTCAACTTTTTAACTTTTCCATCATAATAGTCTTTCGGTTGATAATTTTCAATGTAACCTTCATCATAACCATGTATCGGTGGGCTATTCCATTCAGATTCCATAGTAGGGATTGATCCTATAACAAGTGGATTTTGAGAATTAGTACCATCAGTAAAAAAACCAACTACCATTGCACCAGGCTGAAGTCTAGGCATTTTCCCTATGCCAGAAATACCACCTTCTGTTGTTGGAAGCATTACTTGCGACCAAGGAAGATCATTTAAAGGAATGTCTGTTAATCTTTCACTATGGAGACCTTGTATCCTTACTCTAACTCTTCCTAGTTTTAAAGGGTCTAAGTTATCTTCAACAATACCTACAAACCAACGCATCGTGTCACCATAAAAATCTTGTGGTTGCATAATAATTATCCTCTTTCTGGAGTTTTTTGTGACAAGCGACTGCACCCAACTGTTGCCATATATTTCGGTCCAGAGAATACATGCCGTACTGCATGAATCATATAAGTTCCAGATTTTTTTGGGTCATGCTGAATTTCTTTTTCAAACTCCAACATTCTTGAAAAATCTAAATTTATGGTATTACCAATGCTAACATTTTTATTTGTTTGACAGAAATTTCTTCCAGCAACTGATATATCTATAGAAGATTTATTTAATACACCTCTTAAAGATATAGCCTTTGCTTTTAGCATATGTGCAGAAACATCATTTGCTTCACTATAATTTTTATATTCGTTTTCATATGAATTTGTTGGAGTAATTCTAGTAATTTGCCTTGTATCATATTCTTGAATTTTTTTACTATTAAAAGTATTCGTAGTATCAATAACCAATTCTTTTTGACCTGATTTAAAAACACTACTTTTCAAGTCTTTAAGAACATCTGCCATAATATGTTTATTTTCTAATTTAGAACCTTTTACCGTATCAATGTGTGTGTATGTGCTAGACATAAAACCTAACTGACATAACATTATAGTATTTTCGGCGTTAGACTGTGCAGTATCATTGATTATAAATGATTGTCCGTTTTCATCCAAATTATTGTTCGCAATTCCTTGATTATAAAAGTATGGTGAATCAAGTGCGTTCAATGGTTTAGATGTTAGTATAGTTTCTAGATCAACATATCTTATCTTATCATCAGCCAATGTTGAAAAAAGATAAAATGGCATACCACTTTTTGTTACTGCGCGTCTTTGTATCCATTCACATGCACCTAATGGTGTCAAATTTGGAACAATTATTTTCATAGGACCATCATTATGATTTTGAGATGATATATTAAACATATCTCTGTTAAGGTGTTCCTTTAAAATATTTTTTATTATAATATCTGGAGAGCCGCTGTATGATTTAGAAACTCTTATTAATTTAGATAAAAATGAAATATCTTCTAAAACTTGTAATAAAATTACTTTGTCTTTACCATTTGTACTTAATGTGTTAATAACTTCAGTAACAATAAAATTCTTTCTTATATTTGCAAATTCAGTTTCAATCTCTACTAATAATTTTTCTGTACCAGAAAACCCTATTCTATTCATCAAGTCATCATTATCTAGTATAGCGATTTCGCCACTAATAAATGGATTATTAATGTTTTCAAATAATTTAATTTCAATGGAAACTGCACTCAACTCAATTGAGCCTGACATTCTTTCTCCACTGATTTCACATTTTTTTAGATTATAACTGAAAGGTGATCTATTTTCTGGTTCAATACTACGAGTTTTCATAATTTAGTCCACCAATAATGATAGTTTATAATTATCATATATCTCTAAAATATTATCTGCTTTTATGACACGTATTACTTTAGTTTCATTATTTAATTTTTGATAATAATCAAGATGTGTGACCTCAGTGTTTGAACCACCTCCGACTGTCGGATCAATATCAACTTGATCACCAGAGGCATTAGTAAAATATCTGGCTGCAAGATGTTCACTTGAATGTGATTGTAGAGTTATTGATTGAGTAGAATCTCCAGTTTTCTGAATAGTTTCGCCGTTAGTAAACGATTTAGTACCTTTTACAACAATATGACCTAAGTTCACATCTCTGTCAATAATCTCAGCAACTGTAGTAGAAGTAACTCCTGTAATGCTATCACCTATTTGCATTTTGGTAAAAAAGTAATCTCTTGTAACCAAAGTTGTATTTGGATGTTTTTTCTTTGACCAAGTAACCACATCATTTGACCGTATTGGAAATCCATTTCTACGAATTTTATCATTCATAAGATAAAATGTCCAGTAATATTTGGTTGATCCATATAATTTTTGTGAAAGAGTATCTGGCCTTTCGCCTTCAATAATTTCATATTTTTCATATATAGAAATATTATTTTTTAACTCATCTATAACATCTACATATGCCGATATATTTTGAATTATGGAAGGATCAGTTTCATCCCCAAAGTTATACAACTCTATTGGAAATCTGTTAAAAAATGTCATTATCCTACCCCCATTCCATCAAACATCGTCCTAGCATTTGTCTGATCAAAATCTTGTCTGGTGAATGTTTCACTTTCAACAAACGACATACTAATATCAACTTCAGAATAATCACCCCCAGCATGAAAACCAGAACTTCCAGAATTATAGGTAGCATTAAATGATTTCATATGCATATCTTTAAATATAAATGCTTCATTAGTGTGGTCCATTTCTTTTGTATCATAAAGTAAGTGGATTCTAAACATAGGTGGAAACCTGTATCCGACAACAATACCACCTCTAACTATTCCTTCTGGATATAAATTTTTTCTGAACCAATTAATGATATCCTTAATTTCTTCTGCCTCAATTTTTGAGTTTGGGATAAGTTTAAATGACCAAGAAAATTCTCTTAAATTAACAGATTTAAATATTGCTCTCATATTAGGATTTGGTGTTGTTTGCAAAGATGATCTTACTGCACCACCCGCTGAACCAAATTTATTTACGAGTTTTGAAATTCCTACTCTTGCTAAGTCTTGGCTTTCAAATTCACTTCTCATAATTTTTGCAGCATCTGTAAAAATACTAGATTCTTTAAGTGCCTTACCAACTGCTGCAACACCACCAGAACCACTATTTAAAATGTCATTTAAACCAGTAGCAAATGTTCCGAACTCCATATTTTCATACGCAACACCGTCTTGTATCTGAATTGATGGTGGCATATATAAATGACAAGTTTCACCACTTCTTCTTTTTACTTGTCTTTTCAGTATTTCTTTAGTATTAAATGATAATTTTTGTGAAAAACTTCCACCTAAATCAAGAAAATTCTGAAATTCTTCTGGAGCAATCGCTCCAAAATTAGAAGCATCAGTAGAATTTGCAGCGTGAGCATTTATGACACTTCCCACCTCAATAGGATCAATCACTAATGTTTCAAACCGTATTCTCGCTTTATAACGATCTCTCTCATGGATTGGGAATTCTAGTCTATTTCCTGGCATGTTTTTTTTCCATAAATACATTAATACTACCATTATTTATATGAGAAAAATGAGAACACACAAAGGCAAATATAAAATAAAAAATCGTAAAAAGTACAAAGGTGATGCTGATAATATTATATATCGTTCTGGATGGGAAAGATATGCATTTCAGTGGTGTGACACTCAACCACAAATTACTGAATGGTCATCCGAGGAAGTAGTAGTACCCTACTACTATGAAGTTGATAAAAAGTATCATAGATACTTCATGGACTTAAAAATAAAACTCAACGGTAAAATTTATCTCATAGAAATAAAACCAGATTCACAAACTAAACCACCTAAAGTGCCATCTCGCAAAACTAAGCGTTATATTAATGAAGGCATGACTTATGTAAAAAATATGAATAAGTGGAAAGCAGCAGACCAATATGCTAAAGATAGAGGGTGGACATTTGAAATCTGGACTGAAAAAACATTGACGAAGATGGGTATTATGCCTAAACAACCGAAACCGCTTCCAAAGTTGAAAAAATTAAAACGTCTATAAATTGATATAAATAACAGTGAATAACTTTGGGAATATAAATGTCTAATCTGTTTCAAAATTTAGAAGTACAAGCGTTCAGAGCGGGAATTACGCCTAGAACTAAGGAGTCAATTTCTTGGTTCAAAGATAAAGCATCTAAAATGGGAAAAATAAATAGAAATGAACTCATGAAAGATGAGACTCTTAGACTTCAAAATCGGCAAGCAGTCGGCAAGATGTTTATGTACTTCTATGACCCAAAAGGCAAAGATACACTACCGTACTACGATAGTTTTCCGCTCACTATAATTGTTGGTAAAGCAAAGGGTGGATTCGCTGGACTAAATCTACACTATCTACCCATGACTTTAAGAGCAAAATTTCTTGATAGTTTATTAGAAATTACAAATAATAAAAAATATAATGATACAACCAAATTTAAAATGTCGTATGAATTACTTCAAGGGGCGGCAAAATTTAAATACTTCAAACCTTGCTATAAGCACTATTTAGCAAATCATGTAAGAAGTCGTTTTGCTTTGGTTCCAGCACCAGAATGGGAAATCGCGACCTTTTTACCAACTGCTGATTTTCAGAAAATGTCTCAAGCAAAAGTACATAAAATATCAAGAGGTATGATCTAATGCAAGCACAAACTATAGAAAATTTCAAAAGTGGCATCAGAGAAGGAATTTCAAGATCAAACCTTTTTCATGTAGAATTACCTTCAATTTCTGGCGTAAATATAGATGCTAATGATTTGAATATACTTTGTAAAAATGTTGCTCTACCATCAAGACAAATCTCAACAGTAGATAGGGTTATTGGGATTGTAACTGAAAAAGTTGCGAACACATTCATAACAGATGATATTAACTTATCTTTTCATGTAACTAACGACTACAACATAAAAAGGTATATTGAAAGTTGGATGAATCTAGCGGTAGACAATGAAACTTATGAGTTAGGATATAAGTATGGCACAAATGGGTATGGTAAAGAAGTAGTAATACATCAACTTGCTCATAATAATAGAAAGACATTTATTCCAAGTGGAACGGGAATGCAATTATCAAAAAAAGTATATACGTGTGTACTTGAAAGAGCGTTTCCAACTACTTTGAGTTCAATTGAATTAACTAATGAATTAGATGGGCTTGTTGAAGTAAGTCTATCATTGACGTATACAAATTGGAGAAGTAAATAATGGCACTACCAAAACTAAATGATAAACCAAAATATGAATTAACGATTCCATCAACCAAGACAAAGGTAAAGTTTAGACCTTATTTGGTTAAAGAAGAAAAAGTGTTAATGTTGGCAATGGAGTCTGAAGATAAAAGGGCAACAGTAAATGCTATTGTTGATACTATTATGGCGTGTCTTGAAGGTGATGTTGACCAAAATAAATTAACCTCTTTTGATGTTGAATATATGTTTCTCAAACTTAGGTCAAAATCTGTAGGAGAGAACGCCAATGTCACAATAAAATGTGAAGAATGTGAGGCCGACAATCCAGTACCAATTGACCTATCTACAATTGAGGTTACCGAACAATCTGTTAGTAGTAAAATAAAGATTACAGAAGATATGGTTTTACACATGGGCTATCCAAATTTTAAATCTATCATGGATGCTGATGGAGATGATACACTGAGCGACACAGTAAAGACTTTTCAAATGATTAGTAAATGTATGAAAGTTTTGGAAACAGCAGAAGAAAGATATGATCTTGCAGATGAGAGCCAAGATGAAATTCAAGATTTTATTGGATCACTATCATCAACTCAATTTGATAAAGTAAAAGAGTGGATTCAGACTATGCCAAAATTGTCTGAAACTGTAAATTTTAATTGCGTAAAATGCAATCACTCAAACGAATTTACATTAGAAGGATTAGATGATTTTTTTTAATTGCTCTTTCTCATGATAACCTGTTAAGTCATTATAAGACCAATTTTCAATTAATGCAAGATCACAAATATTCGTTAACAGAACTTGATAATATGATGCCGTGGGAAAGAGAGATATACATTACATTATTGATACAACACGTTGAGGAAGAAAATGACCGAATAAAAGCACAACAGCAGAACTAGGAATATAAAATGGCGTTTGGAACAGCAGTAAATGATGTTAGAGAAATAAACAGCAAAGAAATTGCTGATATTAATCTCAGAAGTATGGAGTTGAATAAATCAACACTTGATGAAATCAAAAAAGGTTTCACCAACTTAGAAAAATCTGTTAAAAAAATGAGTGGTGGAATACGAATTCCTGGTTTGCAAAGTCTTACTGATATGGCAAAATCATTGACAATGATGCCTAAGACATTAGCAATGAACTTAGCAAATGCCATTACAGCACCGTTCAAAGCCCTTGCAACAACTCTTACCGCCCCATTTATAAAAGCATTTACATCTGTAAGAGATAGCCTAAAAGCCACATGGGAAGGAACTAAAAAATTATTTGGTGGTTTCTTTGGTTTCTTTGGAAGTATATTCGGAAGGTTTTTTGGTAAGGGTACTGATCCAAAACTAATGAGTGAAGTTAAAGACATAGGTAAAAGTATGTCTAATTTAGTTTCTATGTTTTCTAAATTTCTTGCAAATCAACAAATGTCAAGACTTGATGCGATTGAAGAAAAACGTGATAGAAAAAAGGTTGACGGCGCACTCAGTAAAAAAGGTGTTATGCGTTCTGGAAATAGACAAGGTGGAATTCTTGGAAACCTAGCAAATATATCTGAAATTATGCAAGGGTTTGGTGGTTTTACTGGGGCAATTTTAGCGACAGTTCTTGCTGGTGGTGCTGTTGCATTTCTAGTAGCAAGATTTAGAGATCAGTTAGGTATTGATCCCGGTTTCAGTATACTTGATGCTGTCAACAAAAAATCAGAAGAACTTTTTGGTATGCCTCTCTTTGGTGAGACAATGACTAGTGCTTTGAAATCAATCGGTGATGCTTTCGCTGAAGGTGGTGCTTTTGGTGTCTTGAAAGAAAGTGTGAATCAAATGCTCACTGCATTTCCATCTCTTCAAACCGCACTTGATGGTATGAAAACCATGTGGGAAGAGACAAAAATATTTTTTGAAGGTGTAGTACAGGGTTTAGGTCTTGGACCATTGAGAGATAAAATAACTGAGTTTATGAGTAAAGAATTTGGTATTGCGGAAATGACTGCATTAACGGCAGCAGTAATTGCGTTAGGTGGCCCTCTTAATTTATTAAGAATAGCAATGTCTGGATTAGGAGTTATTTTTAATACTGTAGGGTCATTCTTTACTGCTCGTAACACTAGTGCTTTAAAAGCACTCACAAGAGCAATTCTTAGTGGGGGATTAGGTGGTCTTGGTATTGATGGTGATGGTAAAAAACCAAGAGGGAAAAGAAGCAAATTTCAAAGATTTAAAAATATGTTTGGCTTTGGAATGGATGATGTATATGATATGAACCGTGGCGGTAAAAAAGGTGTTCAATTTGGAAGTAAAACTGCTGGAGGTGCATTATCTCTAGCAGAGTCTGCAAACATTGGAAAATTTGCAAAATTAGGTGGCCTTGCCAGAGGTATTCCAGTTGCTGGACAAGTTCTTGCTGCTGGTATGGCAGTATTTGATGGTGTTACTGGTGCAAGTGATGCTTTAAAAACATTTAAACCGCAAACTCTTACCGACAGTATTGAAGTGGGTATGGTTGGTGCTGCTGCTGGAATTACAAAAAGTTTTGCTGGATTAGCAGATATGACAACTGGCTTATTTGGATTTGATACCGACTTAGCAGGTGGTGTCACTGATATGAGAGATACTTTTTTAAAGTGGTCATTAGACACAAACGAAAAAGTAAAGGATATGACTGCTGTTCTACCTACTTCGCGTGAATTAGAACAAGCAGCAATATCAAATAGACTTTTGGTTGATAGAAATAAAGTTCCACATCCAAGCGGTGCAGTAATTATGGATAATTCAACTTCTTCTAATATTCAACAAAATACTACCAATCTAAGTGGTGGTATGATGACCAGCGTAGCGAGTGGTGTTGATGGTGCGCTACGCTGGGCATTTCCTCATTATGGAAATTAGTCTTCGTTAACTAGACTTGCGAAGTAATCCATAGTATTATCTTCGCCTTCTACTTCTGTCTTTTTAGGCGTGGCGAAGTCTGGAATATTATCATCCAATGCCGAAGCCTTTTCCTCACCCATTGAAGCAGTTTGTGCCATTGTTGGTTGAGGTGCAGTTTGACCAAGAACATTCCGCATCTTAGTTTCTAGTTCTGCATACGACTTATAGTTTTCTGGATCAGTAAACTCTGAAAGATCATAACACTTGTCATACACTTCTTCCAAGCGTTCATCACTATCCGATACTGCGCGTGATGCAGCAAATTCAGATTTATCATAATTACGATAACCTTCAACATCACGAATTTTGAGTTTGAAATCCGCACCTTCCCACATACAAAATGGATTCATAGGTGTTTCATCTGCAAACTCTGGTGACCAAGCATCCATAAGTTTATCAAAGATTTTCTTACCATATTGGTACATGAAAACTTTGCCTTCATTTTCTGGATTTCCTGGATCAGAAACTACCAGAATATTTGAAACATGATGCAGCCGCCGCTTTTGACGCCGCGCTGTTTCTTTATCAGATTCAATACCACTATTCCAAAGTTTGGAATTGTATTCACCAACTGGGTCTTGTTGTTCAATTGAAGTCAAAGACTTCTCAATATACCATTTACCAGTTGGACCTTTAAAGGCATGATCCCAATATCGTACAAAATGTACTTCAGAACCTTCTTTCCCATCTGGCAAGAAACGAATAACAGCATAACCATTATTCTGTTTATCAACAGTGGGTTTCCACATGCGTTCATCCACATAAGATTTTGTAGTGGTATTTGTTGCTGTTGCGGCAGCAGTTAATCGGTCAATCTGACCACGATTACGTTTTAGATTTGCAAAAGACATATTTTATTTCTCCATATATGCTGAATTATTGCTGTAATATTTTTAGTATAACTGTATTATATCATATTTGTGTGTGTATGTCAACCATATTTATCAAATTATTTTCTCTGAAAAATAATGGTCTCTTTACCAGTGTCTGGGTTTACTGATGGAATTGCAACGTGACCATCTGGCACAGGTTGTGTTCCTACATATTCCCAAGTTGTGCCTACTGCACGATTGGCTGGACCTGCGGCAAAAAACTCTTCATTATCATTTAGAAAGAGCATAGTAATCATGATTAGTTCAAACATTTATTTTCCTTTTATATGTTTATATAGTTCGTAGTAATAGTCAAAAGATATTGGGTAATTTTCTGGGTTTGGCAGTACTCCTTTAAACATCAATATAAATTCTTGTATCTCTTTATCTGTCATTTTCCATACTCTGTCTCTTATCACAGTAGATTGTCCACATATACCAAGAAGCCCCTAGAGGTAAAATAGCATTTAAATTAATTATTGGAGGTAATATTGTGATTACTGCTGGAAACATAAACATTGCCATGAGAGCCACTGCTATATAATCATACCACCGTATCATTCAAAAATCAATTCGTTTTGCTTTGGTAAAAAATTAAGACTCATCGCTTCTGCCTCAATCTTCTCCTTTATTACTGGTGATATGAATTTGCTCACATCCTCTGGTTCAAGTTCAGTAATGCTACATACCTCAACAACAGCATCAATATAACCTAGTTTTTTATCAATTACTTGTTCTTCTATTAGTTTGCTAAACTTTGCTCTATTCATAAAGTTTTTTTCTATCATTTATTCATTGCCCTTAAAATTATGGTATCTTTATTAATCCTACCATTCGCGATGGTTGTTTTTGTGGTAAGACTAGACCACTCTTTGTTTATTTGGTTTGAAGTCTTTTTGAGTACCATTGGAATAAAGACCTCTGGTTTACGCAATTTTGTAACCCTTGATGCCCCAAAATCAACACCTTGAAGAGTCGTTCCTTTTACCTCAAAACCACAACTCTTTTCGCAAACCAATTCAGTTAATGCTCTAGTCTTTGCATTGAATAAATAAATTCTCATCGCTCCAATCAAAGATGTTGGGCTAATAGATGCTAGTTTAAACTCTACAGAGTCTTTTAAGTATTGAACCTTTGCTACTTGTTTTTCGGCAGACTTTACTACAGGTCTACGAGTCTTACGAGTCGCCTTCTTTGCTGTCATATATTTTTCAATATCTGTAAGAATATTATCTACAAACTTTAAATATTTTTTCTGGTCACTTACTTTCATAGACGAATAGCCCTCAATAAGATCAGGAGTTTTTTTGTTTACTAATTCGTCCAATTCATCCCTTAATGGAATATAGTGATCATATGTTGCCTTTGCTGTAATGTAAGGAACATCATGTTTTTTCATTTCACTATAAATAGAGAAATCTTTTTCATCTTTCCAATTATCAATAATAATTTCAATACCACCAATAAAATCACTAGTGCGTTCTTTAATAATTTCCGCTGGAGATTTTCTTGGAGTTGTAACAACTCCAATATTATCAGTTTTATTTAAAAGTTTACGCTTACCTAGCCGCAGAATTTCATTAACTTGTTTTGTAAGAACTTTTTCAGCATCCCACCAAGTAGGAAATTCTAATTGTAGTTCTGCCCATGCAATCGTTGCCGCTAAACCAGGAGATTGACTGATTGCCCAATCTGGGGCTTGTAATGCTATCTTAGCATCTTCTTTAGATAAGGACTTCTTCACATGGTTTTTTATTTTTACAGCAATATCTTTTCTGTCAACCTCTACTCTTATGTAATCGTTGAAATGCTGAAAGTTATCTGTTGGTGCAGCAGCAAATCCAGTTTTAGTTTTTCTAGAAAAAGATTTTCTTTTTTTTGATCGTGCCATGTGATTCACTCCTAGTGATTATTGCCATAATCCTAAACTATTTTTTAATGAAAGTCAAGTCTTCTTTTTCTAAAATCCATTCTGGTAATTGGATTAATTCTACTTCACCATCATCATGTTTCTTATAGACAACATAACCTTCATCGCAAAGTTTATCAACTGTATGATCAACAATTCTTTCTATCCTTTGAGTATCATACTTTTGAACTGCTGATTTAAGTCCTAGACGATAGGCAATAAAAAGCGCAAACGTGACGATTGCGCTTAATATATATTGGTCAATTACAATCATACCATCCGCTCAAAAGAAATGAGTTTTGATGGTTTAAATGCTCTCCAAGCATTAGCATCTGTACACCAAACTGAAATACGATCTAGATCAAGGTCAACAGTATCAGATTCTTTTAATTTAGTACCAAACTCTGGTAGGTGATCTGCCATCAAAGTACAAGGCATAACACGATTGTCACCATTTACTTTTGTAAATGTGACTTCATAAACTCCAGTTTGGAGTTGTTCAATAAGTTCTGATTTCGTTAGCATATAGTTTCCTTTCATGATATACTGAATTATATCATAGTTTGTTTAAGTTGTCAACTTATATTTTAATTATTTATACTTGACCACAAAGTTGAAAAATGGCCTAATATTAGAAAGGGAATTCCCTTTTACCACCAGCAAGATTTTTTATTCTTTGCTCTAAAAAACTTATGGTAGTATGAATATGACCACAATCATGTGGTTGAATTAGAGTCCTATAATACTCTATTTCTTCTTCTAGGATTTGTATTCGCACATTATCAATGTGTTTAATTGGTTCCCAAATATAGTTTTCATTCTCCATTCCCATTAATTACGTTCCCCATTCACTTCTTGTTTTCATTGCTTCTATAATAAACTCAACATGACTTTCAGTACAATTACCTACAACAGTATCATCACCAGTATGTGAAGGTAAGAGGTTTGCAAGTTTGTTCTTATAAAATGTACCTACTTCATATAAATCACGTTCTCTGCCATACCCATTATCTATGATAGATAATCCATAGTCACCAAACCGCACAACTGCGCGATTGCCACCGTTACTCATAGGTTCAAATTTTAACTCTGAAAATTTCATAGTAAATGCCGTATATACAACTGTTCGCATAATAACTTAGGCTCCCATATTTTTGCAGTGATTTTTCCATTCTTTGGATAATCCCACATATCTTTGAATTTGTTAATTGCACAAAATTCACTTATTTCGCGGATGGTAGTTACGAACTTACCATCCACAAGAATTTCATATACTTCAGTTTTCATCAGCGAAGGTATCCCGGACCTGTCCAAGAAATGCTATACCCCCCATCAATAATATTTCCGCGAGATGAATTCCGCGCTGGAGTTTTCCAACCAGCCGCCATGAGAATGTCACCAAGATTGAATTTTTTATCGTCAGCAGTATTGACAATAAAACCCCACACTCCACCAGAACCATTTACAATTCTGATATATTTTTTACCTACAGTGTAGGTAATTTTTTCTGCAAATTCTTTTTCCATTTTTGCTATATGGTCAGCAAGAGATGGATCAGAAGATTTTGATCGTGTCCCATAGTCTGCAATAATATCTGAAATCAGAGCATTTACATTAGAAGTGATATCAGTCATTTGTTTGTCCTTTCAAGACTAAGTGATTCTCTTTACTTTTATAATATAGACAATTTTTACTTGATTGTCAACCCCTATGCAAAGGGATTGATATAAAAACCAATAGGCAGTCCATAACCATTCTCACCCATATAATCGTCACGAATATCATCAAGTGTTATATGATGAACAGAACCGTTGTCCCACATTACATCAACCATAGTGCCTTGGGCTGTATCTTCCATTTTAGAAATTTGACCATGCATCTCAGGAACTGTCGCTCCAAAATTTCCAATAATGTCTAAACCGATATGTACATTCATGGGGAAGCCCTTTCAAGACTGATTCTCTTTACTCTTATAAACTAGCATAAGATATAAATATTGTCAAGAGCCATAAACAGTATTATGTGTATTATTTACTCTTACAAATGTAGCGCATTTTGATAAATCTTTTAATCTGCTTGCGCCAACATAAGTACACGCTGATCTGATGCCAGATAAAATATCAATTAGTGTTAACTCCACCGGTCCTTTATGATCTACTGTGACGGTTTTACCTTCAACACCTCTATATTCTCTATGACCAACTTTATGTCTATCCATAGCAGAGCCTGATGCCATACCATAAAATTTCATTTTACCATTGTCTATAATACCATCACATTCATCATGCCCAGCAAGCATACCACCAATCATTACAAAATCTGCACCAGCGGCAAATGCTTTCACCATATCACCAGAAGTAGTACATCCACCATCTGCAATAATATGGGCATCCATACCGTGAGCCGCATCAGCACATTCAATAACAGCACTCAGTTGAGGCATACCAATACCAGTTTTAATTCTTGTTGTACAAACTGAACCAGGACCAACACCAACTTTTACAATGTCTGCACCAGCAAGAATTAGTTCTTGTGTCATATCAGCAGTGACAACATTACCCGCAATAATTGTAGCGTCTGGTTCTAAATCACGCATTTTCTTTACGGCATCTACAAAACTAATTGTGTAGCCATTGGCTACATCTAAACCAATAAAAAATGCTTCACTTGATTGGTATATTTTTTGAGTGTTTTGAATGTCAGTATCAGATATTCCACCCATAACGCATAAATTATCTGCCTTATGATGATTTCTAGTGGGCCATACACCTTCTGCATTATAATGTTTGGCGAGACAAGTTATCATATTATAATTGGTCAGCACATCTGCCATGGAAAATGTTCCTACGGTATCCATGTTTGATGCCATAATTGGAGTTCCCATCCAAGTTTTTTTACTATGTTTAAATTTGTATTTTCTCTCTAAATCAACATCATACCTTGAAGTTAGTGTTGATCTTTTTGGTCTAATAAGAACATCAGAATAATCAAGTTTCACATCATCATTAATTAGCATTATTTTTTCCTTTTTGCAATTCGTGTAAAGAGTCAATTACGATTGTTGGATATTCACCAAGATAACTTCCTGCTTCAAGAACATCTCTATCTAGTAAATGTTTATGGTAATGCTCTAACTTATTCCATTCTTTTAAAATGTTTTTAGCCAAAGTATCAAAATAACTATCCGAAAAAATAGGATTAGATTCTTCATAATAAGCATATGATGCCATAAGATAATATGGTATCATCATATTAGGATTGTTCTTAATAATTTTATTAGCATGTTTCGCCAAGTTCATTTTTTAAATTTTCCAGTTACATAAGAACCCTCAGAAATATCGTAGGCGGCTATTATTTCTTTAAACATTTGTGGAGTTATTACAACAATATTGAAATCATCTTCTTTATCATACTGTCGTATATAGACATATTCTTCATCAAATATAAGTTCAACATCGTCTGCGTTATTGTGATTATCTATAACAACCACTGTAGAGTAATCAAATTCATGTTCTACTGTAAACATATTATCTCCGCATATTAGCAGCATCAATTGCTGCATTTTTATTGTCTTTACGAATTGGCATTAGATTGCTCTTGTGTGTTGTAACGATACCAGCGATTTCATTCCCAGTATAAGATTGGGTTTCTTTTTTCAAACCATTTGAACAAATACTATCTGAAGTTTGTGGCATTTTTCGGACACTTAAATCAGGCATATCCGAGCGGTAATTACTAGGCTTATCACTCACACCCATTTTTTTAAGAAATGCGTTATGTTCATTTTGTCGCTTTTGCCAACCAGCCGAGCGTTTCAGTTTACGTTTTTTTGTATTGTTTGAAGTCATACCTTGTATGAGATGCATAGCCATTTCAATTACCTGTACCAGTAAATGGATCATTGTCTAAGTGATATTTACGAATTAAACCTTCATAAAACTCAATTTTCTTTTCAAGTTCAATTATATGATTTGCTGCTTTCCATGCAAAATGTTCTGTGCATCTAGACTGCCATTCTTCACCCGCTTGATTTTTAAGAGAAATAACAATTTCAGATTGTTTTGGTCTGGGCGTTATGTCCATATAAACACGCCGTTCTATGGCATGTTCATTTTCTTCTTCTTCAATTCCATGAGTATTGACTTCCATCAATAATCGCCCCAATCTTCACCAACTCCAGGATTATCATACTTAATTGTCTGATGTAGAATATCACCATAATATTCTTTTGCATATTTACTTGCATCAGTATAGTGGTTGATATTTTCATCAGTATCATCTATCACAATTTTAGCGAAATCTCGTTTGATCATTGGACGCTTTTTACTGTTTAATTTAACTTTTTTTAATTTCTCATGTCGTTTGTGAACTTCTGCTATAAGTGCCATACGATCTGCTTGAGTAGTCGCTGTTTTCATACTTTTCTCCGAATCATTATTTTTACCATTATAACCCATTTATTAAATTTTGTCTAGTAGTTTGTGAATAAAATTTAAAGGTTACATCTTTGTCGTTACATTCCTTTACAAACAAAGGAACTGCATATCCACTTTGTCCTTGAAAAATTAAATCACCGTCACGATACACTTTTGCCTTGGAGTTGCTAGGTCCAGACAAATCTAGTATTAGGTTATCGTGACGATATATTGCCATCTCATTGCTCCTTAAAACCAATCCTTATGACAACCAGAACTTTCATTTTCATCATAGCCAGCAAAATAGGCTTTTATTTCATCGGGCGTCATATCTTCTTCTTCTATTTTTATACCGCTACCAGTACCTTGTGTCCAATAGTGGGGTATTGGTGAACGCCGATACCAAGAATCTGCACCACCACTATCGTATGGGCCACCATGTCTTTCATCATATTTAGTCATTTTATGCTCCTATTGTCATGTAATAACCATCCGCACTAACTTCCATGGTTCCATCACCATTGCAGTATGTTTGATATAGTTCTGAACCAGTAAACCAAGTACACGCTTCACTCATCAATGTCAACTCAGCAACCCGAATTGTGGCTTTGATTGGCATTTTCCAGTTTTCCATGTTTTGGGTCAACTTATCAAATGCCTCTTGGAAATCACCGATAGTGTATCCATTTGAACTTACAACTTTCATTTTCATGCGACAGCCTTTCTTTGCATTTCAATTATCATCTCTAACTCAACGTCATCAGCCTTTTCATCAAGCATCTCTGATAATGCCATAATATGTCCAGCGGGAATTGGACTCTCTGGTGAGTTTGTGTTTTTGATTAACTGACGAAGCATTTGAGCAATTTCACGATATTCAGTCATGAGGTTACCTTTTCTTTTATTGTGAATTCAACATTAGGAAAAATCTCAGAATAAGCAGAAACCCATTCAGCGGCATTGCCATAACAGGTTTCTGTATTCACTAGTTGATTATCAAGAGTCCGATACTCACCCCGAACACTAGCAGTACCTGTTCCGTATATTGCAAAAGTAGTCATTTGTGAACCCTTTCAAGTGATTCTCTTTACTCTTATAAACTACGATAATTATGCTGCCATGTCAAGCCTTTTATCTCTTGCCATTTCCATACGCTTGTTCATTTTCATCCAAGCATCAGGCTTCATGATGTTAGTATTGATTTTGAGTTTGAGTTTCTTTTCCTTGAAACAAGCCTTGAGATATTCCGCTTGCTCTTTACCAATGAAACGAGATACCAACTTCAATAGATCAATCCGAAACTGAGTGTCATGGTGCATATTACCAGCACAATGAGCCATCTCATGAAGGAGAACATATTGGTTCATTCCACCTTTGACATTTAGATCAATATTATTTCTCCAGGCACGACCAGCAGTTCTATTGCCATACATAGTAGACAAAGCAATATGCGTATTGTTTGACATTTTCTGCCAAGTCTTTGAGGCTAGAACGTGGTCACAATACTTTTGTGCTTCTGCGAGGTTTTTGAATTGTTTGCCAGTACCATAAGTACGCTCATATTTGAATTCAGACTTGTAAACTTTTGAACGATCTGAGTCGCGACTATACTTGCCATGCTTACGACCAGTTTCAATAAGGGTCTGCTTCTTATTGAGATATGCCAAGTATGACATAATGTCTGAATTATCCCAATTAAGAGATTGGAGATTCTGTGCTATCGGTTTTTGGTGTGTTTGATAAATGAGCATAGGAACCCTTTCACTGATTCTCTTTACTCTTATAACTTACAATATTTAAATTAGATTGTCAACCCTATGATTTATAAATCTTAGTTAGCATTTCTTCAAACTGTTCAACTTTGGTAAGTCTGTTAGGCCAATGAATATAATCTTTTTGTGGATTCTTTTTAAGGTTATTGAGCAAGGGAATTATAGCATTATAAAGTTTATCAATTT